>JAEEGI010015829.1_pt1 | contig 15650 bp, 13 predicted proteins | sample 8958751 | NCBI WGS metagenome assembly JAEEGI01 (sample SAMN16246545, study PRJNA631951) | gut metagenome | biome: gut microbiome; feature: rumen; material: KS-attached | host: Bos | place: Iran: Karaj | collected 2018-10
GTGGCGGAGACGTACACGGTGTCGCCGGTGAGCCCGAGGAACTCCTCGAACGTGAGCGGGCGGTTGTCGAGGGCGGACGGCAGGCGGAACCCGTAGTCGACGAGCGTCTGCTTGCGGCTGCGGTCGGCCTTGTACATCGCCTGAAGCTGAGGCAGCGTCACGTGGGATTCGTCGATGAAGAGCAGGTAGTCCTTCGGCATGAAATCGACGAGGCAGAACGGGCGGGAGCCGGGTGCGCGGCCGGAGAGGTGGCGCGAATAGTTCTCGATGCCGGGGCAGTAGCCGATCTCCTTCATCATCTCCACGTCGTAGTTCACGCGCTGGAAGAGCCGCTGCGCCTCGACGAGCTTGCCCTGCTCCTCGAAGTTGTGCACGCAGGTCCGCATTTCCTCCAGGATGCCGTTCATGGCGGCGTCGATCTTCTCCTGCGGCAGCACGAAATGGCGCGCGGGGAAGATCAGCGCCTTGCGGCACTGGGCGATGACGTGCCCGGTTACGAGGTCGCGGCGGGAGATCGATTCGATGGTGTCGCCCCAGAATTCCACGCGGAGAAACTCTTCCTTCTGCGACAGGAAGACGTCCACGCAGTCGCCGCGCACGCGGAACTGGCCGCGCTCCGGCGCGACGTCGTTGCGCTCGTACTGGATGGCGACGAGCATGTGCAGGAAAAGGTCGCGGTCGAGCTCGTCGCCGGCGGCGAGGCGGAGGCTCATGGAGTCGTAGTCCTCGGGCGAGGTCAGGCCGTAGATGCAGGAGACGCTGGCGACGACGAGCGTGTCGCGGCGTTCGAGCAGGGACGCGGTGGCGCTGAGGCGGAGGCGTTCGATGTTGTCGTTGATGCTCGCGTCCTTCGCGATGTAGGTGTCGGTCTGCGGGATGTAGGATTCGGGCAGGTAGTAGTCGTAGTAGCTGATGAAATACTCGACGGCGTTCATGGGGAAGAACGCCTTGAACTCGCTGTAGAGCTGGGCGGCGAGCGTCTTGTTGTGGGAGAGCACGAGCGCGGGGCGGTTCAGCTCGGATTCGAGGAGCTTCGCGAGCGTGAACGTCTTGCCGCTGCCGGTCACGCCGAGGAGCGTCTGGTGGCGGATGCCGCGGTCGAGGTTCGCCTTCAGCTGGCGGATGGCTTCCGCCTGGTCGCCCGCGGGCTCGTAGTCGGAGACCACGCGGAATTGTTCGCCGGAATCCTGGATCATGGTTCGCCTCAGGCGTGTTTCCCTTGCATGGCGTCTTCGAGCAGGCGGCACGCGGACTGGTAGCGGCACCTGCGGCAGGCGTTTGCGTTTTCGCAGGGCGGGAAGTCCTCGGGATGGGCGAGTCCGTCCTTGTCGATGAGGCCGAGCATCTCCGCGCTGCTGCGTTCGATCATCTGCTCGACGTCCGGCTCGAAGAGGTTGTAGACGACGCTGGAGAGCCCCTGGGAGAACGTGAATGTGGTGGTGTTGACGGGGAATCCGGGGTAGCGTTCGCGGCAGTAGAGCGTGAAGAGCGAGTTCTGGCGGCCGATCCGGGCGAAGAAATCGGAGGAGTCCTCCTGTTCCGTCAGCCTCACCTCGGCATTGATGGCGGAAGCGACGCCCTCGCGGAAGTAGATGAGGCCGGGGACGAGCCAGACTGGGAACCCCTTGCCGCCGAAGCTGATGAAGACGTCGTCGGTGCGGAGGTCGACGAAGCTGAGGCCGGAGACGTCGGCGATGAGGTCGGACTGCGAGAGCGCGGCGTAGGCGTCGCCAAGGATGGCGACTGCCATGGATGTGAGCTTGTCGACGTCGGCGAAGTCGCCGATCCCGAGGTGGTACTCCAGAATCGCGGGGCGCTTGGCGTCGTAGAGGTATTCGCGGTTCTTCAGGCTGAGCTGAAGGTCGGCGGTCGCCTTGCCGATCTGCCGCAGGAGATAGAACCCGAAGCCGCGGCGCTTGTGGCCGGGGACGATCGCGCTCATCTTGGCGAACGACTCCCGGATCGCGTCGCGGAGCGTGCGCGAGAGCCATGTGTCGAACGGGATCAGGTACTTGCTGAAGTACGCCTCGCGGGCGAGGGTGTGGGAATAGGCGTCCCAGCCGCCCTGCGCCAGGTAGTAGCGGATAAAGTACCCCCGCCGGCAGAAGTTGAAGAGGTAATGCCTGGCGAGGGACCAGGAAAACTCTTCCGTCCGGATCGGCGGGAGCGGCCCCGCGGCGTTCATGACTTCGCGTTCGAAATCTCTCATGGTGCGGAAAAACGGCGTTGCGGATCAGAATCCCGTGTAGAGGTAGTAGGGGCAGCCGGCCTTCGGGAGGACGACGTTCGAGCCGGAGAGGAGGGAGTTGAACGTGACGGGCTGCGCCTTCACGCCGAAGAGGCCGAGGATGTCGGCGAGGGAGGCGTTGGTCTTGAAGCGTTCGATGCGGCAGTCGTCGCGGGTGAGTTTTGCGAGTTCGAGAGCGGCGTCTTCGGCGGCGGAGAAGTAGCCGAGTTCGTCCACGAGGCCGTTTTCAAGCGCCTGCTTGCCGTCGAACACGCGGCCGTCGCCGAGTTCGCCGTTCGTGATCTTCTCCAGCGGGATGTTTCTGGCTGCGGCGACGATGCCGGCGAAATCCTCGTAGGCGTTCATCACGAGCGCCTTGATGACCTTCTGTTCCTCCTCGGTCGTGGGCTTCGCCGGATTCAGCATGGTCTTCATCTTGCCGGAGGTGTAGAACTCGGGCTTGACCTTTGCCCATTCGAGGAGCTCAGAGACGTTCACGGTGGAGATGATGACGCCGATGCTGCCGGTCATGGTGTTGCGGTTCGCGACGATCTTGTCCGCGCCGCACGCCACGTAGTAGCCGCCGCTGGCCGCCATCGTGTTCATCATGGCGACGATGGGCTTCTCGCAGAGCTTCAGCTCGTGGTAGATCTCGTCGGAGGCTGTGACTTCGCCGCCGGGGGTGTCCAGGTCAATGATGATCGCCTTCACGCTGTCGTCTTTCACGGCGGCGCGGATGAGCTTGACGATGGCGGTGGAGTTCGCGACGGACGTGCCGAAGGAATCGGAGTCGCTCGTGATCGTGCCTTTCACGTCGATGACGGCGATCTTGTTGTCGGCCTTGGGATTGCCGCTGACGAATTCGGTCGTGTAGTTGTCCGATTCGGCGATCGCGGAGCTGCCCTCGAAAGAGGACGCGATGGTGGCGACGGCAACGACCATGACGAGCGAAAAGGCGGCGCCGAGCAGGAAGAGGACGCCGACCGCGATCAGGCATCCGCGGAGTAATCCGCTGGAGGATTTGGAGCTCATGGTGAAAGGTTCCTTTCTTGTGTTTTCTGTATGTTTGGTATTTTCGGATAAAAATCTGATTTTACGGTTGGCGGGGTATCGAGGCTTCGATCCGCATTCCCGCACGGATGCGGAGCGCTTCCGCCCGGTCGAAATCCGCGGCATAGCGCGTGAGGCAGCTGGCGCATGCGGCGGCAAGCCCGGCGGTGAACGCCTGGACCGGATCGGACCCCGCGGCGAGCTCGGAAAGCATCACGCCGGAGCAGACGTCGCCCGCGCCGAGCGGATTGCATACGCCCGGCAGCTCGGGGATGAAGATGCGGCGTACTGCGCCCCGCCATGCGATGAACGCGCGGGAAGGACCGTCGGTGATGGCTGCGCATTCCAGGGGATAGCGGGCGAGCAGGTCGAGCGCGGCGGCCTCGGGATCGGACGCGCCGGTCACGGACAGCAGTTCGCCGTTGTTGATCTTCAGGTAGCGGACGCCCGCGGAGAGCGTTTCGCGGAAGAACTCCACGGAGTCCATCAGGACCGGTTTCCCCGCACGGACGGCCGCGGCGGTCAGTTCGGCGTAGAAGCTTTCGAGCGGGCCTTTCGGGAGCGTTCCGCAGAGCGCCAGCGCCGCGGCGTCCGGGAGCGCGTCCAGAACGCCGCGGTAACGGACGGCGAAGGCTCGATCAGCTCGGTCATGGAGGCGGTCTTTCCGCACAGGACCGTGGTGCAGCAGCGGGTGGACCCGGCGATGCCGCGGTTGACGAATTCGATGCCCTCCGCCTTGAGCCAGGCGGTGAGGGCGCCGCCGTTCGCGCCGCCGGAGAACTGGTGGACGACGGGGCGGGCGAGACTCCACGTGCGGACGGCGCGGGCGAAATTCACGCCCTTGCCGGAGGCCCGGAAATCGCATTCCCGCGCGCGGTTGACTTCGCACGGCCTGAACTCGTCGAAGACAAGCGTCTTCTGCCAGGCGGGATTGGGGCCGCAGATGAGGATGAGCGGGAGATTGTCTGTTTGCGAGATCATGGCTGCCGGGGTCCTTCCTGCGGAGAGTCCGTATTGTCGGGAGCGTCGTTCCGCTTCATGCGTTCGATCTCGGCGATCTTCTGTTCGCGGAGCGTCCGGGATTCCGGCGCAAGCGGTCCGATGTCGGTGCGGTAAACGTTGGCGGCGCCGTCCCATTCCCGCGCCTCGATGAGCGGGGCGGCCTTTTTTTCGAGCTCGGCCATAAGCTCCGCGACGGCGGCGTCCGAAGCCTTTTTGAGCCCGGAAATGAGTTCAAGCGCCTCCATGGAGTATTCGGGCGAATTGGTGAAGCTTTCGAGGTCGTCCATGGCTTTTCTGTAGCCGACGCCGTCCTGAAGCGCCCGGGCCGCTTCCGTTCTGGCATCTTCGAAATACGTGGCGATCTGAGCGTCTGCCTGCTGGTCGACGATCGTGATCCCGGCGTCGTCCAGCGCCTTCGAGGAGGGGCGGACAGACGGCGTTTCGGCTGCTGCATCGGGCGACACTTCATCCGCGTCGAGTTCTTCCTGCACGGGTTCCTGTCCGGTTTGCGGAATGGCGGGCTGAGGCCCCCGCTTCGACTTTTCCGTCAGGAAGAGAAGCCCGGCCGCGCAGAGGATCAGCAGGACGAGCAGGGCAGCCACGACGGGAAGGAACCACGGGCGCTCCTTCCTCGGCGTCCGGGCGAGGCTTTTGTCGATCGTGTGGACGACGGGAACGGCTCCGCATGTGGTCGAGGGAAGCGGCTTCCCGTCGAGGAACGCCTCCAGGTCGGCGAGCAGTTCCTCCGGGGTCCCGTAACGGTCGCCGGGGTTCTTCTGGATGCAGTGCAGGACGATGTAGTCGAAATCGAGCGGGATCTCCGGTGCGAACGTGCTCGGGACGACCGGTTCAACGGACAGGTGCATGTGTCGGAGTTCGGAGCGCGTCTGCGGTTCGAAGGGGAGGCGTCCGGCGGCGAGGCAGTACATGGTCACGCCGAGCGAATAGATGTCCGAGCGGATGTCGCACGTTTCCGCGTCGATGTACTGTTCCGGCGACATGTATTCCAGCGTGCCGAAACTGGTCCTCGCGGGCGGTTCCGACTGTGCTGCTTCGTCCAGGATGCGGGCGGCGTTTCCCGTGCCTGCCGAAGCGTCGTATTTGGCGAGGCCGAGGTCCGTGAGCTTGTACTGGCCGTCGGCGGAGACCATGATGTTATCAGGCTTGATGTCCCGGTGGACGATCCCGAGCTGCGAGGTGACCGCCAGCGCCCGGCAGACCGCCGCTCCGATCTCCGCGGCTTCCCGTGCGGAAACATGCCTGTTCCCGGTCATGCGGTCGGCCAGCGTCCCGCCGGAAAGGAATTCCATGGCGAGGAACGGCACGCCGTCCGCGTTTCTGCCCGTTTCGAAGACCTTGACGATGTTCGGGTGGACCGCCTTCGCGTAGATCTTCGCGGCGTGGAGGAACTGTTCGCGCGAGGGCTTGTCCCCGGCGTATTCCGGGAGGAGCGTCTTGATCGCCACGTGGGCGCCGGTTTCCGGGTCGGTCCCCTCGTAGACGCAGCTGGAGGCGCCGCGTCCCACATAACGCAGGATGCGGTAGCGGCCGATGGTTTCCGGCGGCGGCAGGTCGGGGAGGGAAAACTCTTCCGTCACGGTCGCGTCGTCGATGCGGAACGTGGCCTGGCAGGAGCAGACGGCGATCCGCCCATGGTCGACATGGGGGATCTCGCTGATTCTCATGCAATGCGGGCAACGTATCTTCATGGCGGCGGCGTCCGGGGCTTGTTATTTCGCTTTCGGGCGGATCGTTTGCAATGAGGTGTCGATGAATTCGATCACGTTGGAGGCTGCGCGCGGCTGCGCCATGGCGAGCGCGGCTTTTCCCGCCTCCCGGAACTTGTCCGGATCGTCCAGGAATTCCGCGAGGATGCCGCGGAAAAGCCCGGGCGAACATTCGGCGTTCGGGACGATGCGGGCCGCCCCGGTCTTCGCCAGCAGGCGCGCGTTGTCGTCCTGGTGGCCTTCGGCGGCGTAGGGGTAGGGGATCAGGACGGCGTAGCGTCCGAAGATGGCGAGCTCGGAGACGGTGCTGCCTCCGGCGCGGCAGACCACGAGGTCGGCCGCCATGTAGAGGTTCTGCATGTCCGAGGCGGATTCGAGCGTGAGGGCGTTCACGCCGCACGCGGAGTATTTGTCGTGGATGGCGTCGTACTTGCCGGGGCCGGAGAGGTGGATGACCTGAAGCAATTTTGCGTTCGGGTGGTCGATCGGGATCGTGAAGTTCTCGTTGATTGCCGCCGCGCCCAGAGACCCGCCGAAGACGAGCACGACCGGGCGGTCCGGCGCGAACGCCGTGCCGCGCGTGGCGTTGATGCGGGCGATGGCTTCGGCCTTGGACGCGGGGACGTCCTCCAGCAGCGCCTTGCGGAGCGGGAGCCCGGTCACGGCGGAGGGGCAGTGGAGAGTGTCGGCGTTGACCGCGGGGAAGGATAGGGCGATGCCGGAGGCGATGCGGCTGAAGAGACGGTTCGACTTGCCGATGCGGGCGTTGCCGTCGTGCAGGAAGAGCGGGATGCCGCAGGAATGCGCCGCAAGCGAGGCGGGAATTGACGGGAACGCGCCCATGGACAGGACGGCGTCCGGCTTGAACTCGCGGATGATCGCGCGCGCCTCGCGCCGCCCTTTTGCCTGCTGCGAGAAGAACGCAAGAATGCCGGAGAGGGATTTCGAAATCGGAGCGCAGGAGACGCGGCGGAACTCGATGCCATTTTTCGCCGCTGTCTTCGACTGTTCGTCGAAGTGCTTGCCGCCGAGGATCAGCAGCGGTTTGCCTCCCGCGTCGCGGAATGCGCATGCCGTGCTCAGTCCGGGGTTGAAGTGTCCGCCTGTGCCGCCGCAGCTGATGATGAGCCGGTTCAATTCCTGCATGATATGGTTTCCTCCTGTTTCAAGAAGATCGCTGTGTTTCCGTCCCGCCGGCGGACCGGCCGGGGCGGAGGCGGTTCCGGGCCCACGCCAGAAGTTTGTCCGGGTAGTCCGGGACGGCGGAATCGATCGCCACGCTGGCGACGCATGCGACCGCCAGGAGACAGGCGAGCAGATTGCTGCCGCCGTAGCTGATCATGGGGGCGGGCATCCCCTTCGTGGGGAAGGCCGCGCTGATGACGCCGATGTTGATCAGCGCCTGCATCCCGATGAAGATGCTCATGCCGAACGCGATCAGCATGCCCTGCCGCGTGCGTGCCTTCATGCTGATGCGGATCCCGACGAGCACGAGGACCAGATACGCGATAATGACGATCAGAAGCGTGATGAACCCGAGTTCCTCGCCCACGATGGAAAGGATGAAGTCGGTATGGTTTTCCGGCAGGTACAGCAGTTTCATGCGGCTCTCCGTGAACCCGACGCCGGTCCATCCGCCCGAACCGAGCGCCAGGAGCGAATTCCAGAGCTGGTAGCCCGAGGTCTCCTTGAACGTCTCGGCATCCATGAACACCGTGAGGCGTTTCCAGCGCATCGCGTCGTGAAATTTGATATACAGGATGGCCGCGGGCGGGAAGAACGCGACGAACGGCAGGATGTACCGCAGGCGCATGCCCGCCACGAACAGCATCAGCAGGTACAGCGAGCCCAGCAGAACGGTCGTGCCGAGGTCTTCGCCCGCCAGCACCAGCAGGATGATCAGCCCGGCGCATATCCCCGACGGGATCAGGACTTTCCGGAACGGCGCGCTTTCAAGCGCCCGCGTGCGCGACGCCAGAAACTTCGCCATGAAGAGCGTGATGACGACCTTGCCCAGCTCCGACGGCTGAAGCGTCATGCCCCCGAGCTGGATCCACCGCCGGGCGCCGTTGATCGGCTTGCAGAACAGCGCCCACACCAGCAGCCCTGCCAGCACGATCATCATGAACGGACTCCATTCGGAGAGGCGTTTGCTGCCGATCAGGATCGCGCCGATGCCGCCGATGCTGCCGATGACCATCCACATGAGCTGTTTCCTGAAGTAGGAGCTGCCCTGCGTGACAAACGAGGTGGAATACAGCATGATGAGGCCGAAGAATGTGATCACGACTGCGAAAATGATAAAGACGGCGAGTTCCGGCAGGGCCGGTTTTTGCGGCTGCTCCGCGGCCTGGACGTCCGGCTGTGTTTTGATTGGCTGACGGGTTTTCATCTGGTGTCTGGATCTTGACTGGAATAATTCCTGAAAAAATACGATATGATAACCTAATCCATTTTTCCGGCAGTACAACCCGAAATCCGACTTTTTTTATAAAAAAGTCAAAAATTCTTTTCTCCGGTCCGTTTCCGGCTTGAAATCCGGCGTTTCACGGGGCATATTATTGGCAGCCTTCGGCGTTTGCCTCCGGCTCCGCATGGATTCTTCCCGTCCGCCTGAATCATCCGTTCCGATATGAGATCCGATATTGTCCTGCCCATCCTCTGTTTTCTGCTCTGCCTCGCATCCGCGTCCTGCCATTCCGCCGGAGAGGACGCCGAGTACGGCGTCATCCCCGAGATGCTGGAGTTCGCGGACTGCACGCTTCCCGTGCCGTGCATGATCGTGACGCCGGAGACGCTCGGCGAGCTCCCGGAGCCCGTGCTTGAAACGGCGGAAAAACACTGCGGGAGCCCCGGGACGCTCGTGGTCGTGTCGGCCCTGCGTCCGCGTTATTTCCGTCTGATCCGCGAACAGGGGCGGCTTCTGCTCGGCAGCGTGGAGATCGCTCCGTCCGCCGGGACCGTTTATCTGTGCGTCCTGAGCGGACTCGGCGACGCGGCGGAAACGATCCGGAGCATCCGGGTCGAAAACCCCGATGTGCTCGAGACCTGGAACCTCGGCGTGTTCGTCAGGCGTTATCCCGAGCTTGCCGCCCGCCTCAACGAACTGCCGCCCGGAGACGGACGCCTCGACGCGGCGGAATCCGCGGCGCAGGAGCTTTTGAGGCGTGGATCGACCCGGGTCCTGCTGGAAAAAAGGTCCGCCGGAAACTCCGCCGCGCTGGACGAAGCGATCCGTGCCGAAAAGGAGCAGATCGAGGTCCTGGAAAACATTCTGAGCACGGAATGATCCCGTTTGAGTTGAAAAAAGGGAGTGGTCCCGTTCGCGGGCACAAAAAAGCGCACGGCCGTCGACTTGCAAACGGCAGTGCGCTTGATTCTTTCAGGATTTGTTTTCAGGTTCAGGAGGGAAAAACGGCGGCGACCGTCAGGCAGGCGGCCGCCCGTCCGTCGGTGCATTCCAGCATCCGCGACGATTCCGGGAGGAAGACGACTTCGCCGGACTGCGTTCCTTCGGCGGGGAACAGCGCCAGCAGGGTGTCGAACTTTGTCCAGAGCGCCGTCGCCCGGGCGTCGCCGGAGCCGTTCAGCCGGTCGATGAGGACCAGATGGAACTGGCGATGTCGGGTAAGGGTGCTGTCCGTGCAGGTTTCTTCGCCCGCCAGGATGAGCACGCAGGGCGGTCTGGTCCCGGCGGGCAGGGACCTGCCGAGGGCGACCTGTTCGGGCGTATCTCCGGTCACAAGTACGACGGTGGAAAACGCCTCCGCGACGATGGTCTTCAGCGTATCGGCGATGTCGGTCACGGCGGTCATGGGCGCACCTCCGGGACGGATGCCGTGCGCGTCAGCGAGATCCCGAACCGTGCGGAGATCTCCTCGGGATCGGCATCGAGCCCCGCGCGGTGCAGCGTCTCGACGATTCCGGCGAAGACGGCGCGGTCCTCCTGCGCGGAGTTGCGGAATTTCAGGACGGGTACGGCCGCCGCGTCGCCGAAATTGAACTTCGTCCAGGGCGCGGCGAGCTGGATGCGGACGGTCGATTCGATGGCGCGGGCGTCGGCTTCCAGCAGGTCGCCGCGGACGCGGGACTGCGCGTCGCCGCCGGAAAGTCCGCCGGATTCGGACGAACTGGCAAGCTGGCCGAGGATGACTTTCGTGATGGCTTTCGAGGTGTATTCCAGCAGTTTGAAGTACACGTCGCCGCCCGAGTTCGAGGCCTGCAGCAGCTCCAGCTCGGTCGATTTCGTGAACACGCCGCCGCCGTTCGGCCCGAAACTGCGGATCAGGTTCCGCATCACGCCGCGTTCATTTTCCCATGCGTTTCTGTCCACTTTCGCCACCACGAACGGCATCCCGTAGCGTTCGACGAACGACACCAGGTCCTTCACCGGATAATTCTGGAACACATGCAGCCAGATCAGCGTCCGGATCAGCCCCGCGCGAGCGGGATCGCCTGCGCCGCCGTGCGTGTGGATGATGAATTTCGCGGGCGGCAGGGGGATCCCCTCCGGCGCGTCCGTCGTCTTCAGGAGCGGCGTCTCCGAGTTGCGGAACGTGAAATGCCAGGCCCCCATGGGGCGGAATCCGGCGAGGGAACCTCCCGCTCCCCAGATGATCTCGGCGGCCGCGAGCGGAGACACGACGGCATTCATCAGGTGGTCGGCGAGCTCATGGAACGAGGCGAGGCCGGGCTCGCTTCCGCAGGACTTCAGAGCGGATCCGAACGCCTCCGCGGCCTCCTTCGAAGCAGGTCTGCCGTCGCCCGGTTCGATTCCCCAGTCGAGGCCGGTCAGCGCGCTTTTCCGCACCTGCATCGCCAGGATCACTTCCCAGTTGCGCTCCAGAACCTCGCGGGCGGCTATGGCGAGTTCCGCGATGTCGCCCTCGTTTGCGGCCTCCAGGATCCGCGAGACGTTCAGCGGCGTGTATTCGGCGGTCTGGAGCCAGCGGCTGCGGTCTCCCGGTTCGGCGGCGGTCCAGCGTCCGGCGGCGGGTGTGCCGCCGTCCTGCACTGCGGTCTTGAATGCGTGTTTCAGTTTCATGCTCGGATTCCTTATGTTTGAAGATTTGAGGTGGCGGGTTTACGGTTTGATGCCGAGAAGCGAGGACAGGCGGTCGGCGACTTCCGCGCCGTCCACGCGCGACCATTCGTCCCGGCGGCGGTCGAGCAGCTCGTTGTACTGCAATCGTGCGCGTTCCAGCGCCTCCCGCAGACGGACGTTTTCCTCGGAGAGCGCGGCGACGCGTTTCCTGAGCACGGTGTTCTGTCCGTCCGACACGGATTTCGACAGTGTGACGGCCGAGCGGACGAGGCGTTCGATCGTCTTCGGATCGTCCGTGGTGGCATCGGTGCATTCCCGGACGAGCTTCAGCAGATCGATCTTGAGTTCCTCGGCAATGGCGCTCGTGGCCTCGCAGTCCCGGAGCAGCGCGGCGGACAGCCGGACCTCCTCGTATGCCCGGTACGTCTTTTCCCGCTCCCCGGCGATCGTTTTGAACTCACGGGTGGTTTTGAACCGTGTGACGGCGGCGGGCGTCAAGGTCAGTCCCAGCGAACTCAGCGTTCCCGCCACTTCCGCATTGTCGAGCACGGCCCGGGCGGACGCCCCCTCCAGGAGCAGACAGGCGATCCGGTATCGCAACCGGAACGGGAGGCGTCCGAACTGGGACGTATTATTCGGTTTCTTGTGCTGTTTGGGCAGCCCCATGGTCCCTCCTTTTTTGGATCATTCCTTCTCTCAAATAATGCGCCGAACGATGATGAAACGGACGCGAAGAAGCTGTATTGTGCTTGAAATCAGTAAAATATGAATGACATGCTCCGGCTGCCATTGAGCAGAAAACGGGCGCATGTCCTTCGCCGGACGCAAAAAAAACGGGCAGACGCGCAGTCTGCCCGACGTGGAGCTCAGGATGATACCCGGCGGTTCAGGAGACCGCCGGAGCCGGATCACTTTTTGTATTCCTTGGCGAAAACGAGGCTCGTGACTTTGTCTCTGCCCTTGTCGTAGTAGAAAATGAGCGTGCCGTTGACTTTTTTGCCCTTCCAGTTGAAAGCGTAGGGGAGCACGGTGTTTCCGTCCGCGTCCTTCGCGAGCGTGATGCGGGAGAACGCGTAGGGGAGGCTGTCGGAGGAAATGGCGTTTTCAAAGGTCTCGGCTTTCGCGATGGCTTCTTTCAGCGCGGATGCCGCCTGGTCGCGTGTTTCCTGCAACTCGGCGCGGTCGTCGTCGGTCGCCTTCTTCAGATCGGCCTCGGCCTTGTTGAACGCCTTTTCCGCGTCTTTCACGGCGGACTGCGCTTCGGCGATCTCGGAGGCGTCGGCGATCTGCTGCGGCTTCGTCTTGCCGGAGAAGATGTTGGTGAACGCGGCGGAATTCTTCTTTTCCTCGGCGGCCTGGCCGTACTGCTGGGAGAGGGAATCCTTGAAGTTGATGAATTCCTGCCTGGAGCAGTCCTTCATCATGTAGACGACTTTCGCGAGGCTGTTGGAGACGTACACAAGGTCGATCGAGGCGGGAGACCCCTCGATGCCGACGTCAAGCCCCTCGTCCGGGAACACGATGCTGTCGCGTCCGAGGGCGGGCTCGATGAACGGAAATTCGGGTTCCTGCCAGAGCGCGTAGCGTGCGTCGGCGATGGTGAATCCCCAGCAAGCGTTCTTGTAACCGCAGTCGGCGTCGATGCCGGCGAAGTTTTCGTTGGCGTCCTGCTTCTGTTTTTCGGCCTTGGCGATGACGGCCTTGTACTTGGCCTGGGATTCGGCGTTGTCTTCCAGCTTGATCGCGTCGTTGACCGGGGTGATGCCCGCCGGAACGGTGGCCGTCGCGGTTTCGGCGGCCGTAGTCCTGACGGGGGTCGTCGTCACGGGCGCAGTCTCCTCGAAATCGTCCGCGGCGGTATCGGTCTTCTGCGCGGCCGGTCTCGTCTTCGGCTGGTTCTTCGTTTTTTCGCGGACCAGACGTTCGATGTAGTTTTTTGAGATCTCCTGTGCGGTCGCCCAGTGGTCGGTCTGCGAATCGTAGATGTAGCCGGCAGTTTCGTTGCGCTTGAAAATCTCGCCTTTGAGCTTCTCGTAGTAGTCGTTGCGCTTTTCGATCTTGATGCGGTTCAGCAGATGGATGTGCGTTTCCTTGTAGCGGTCGCGCATGTATTCGTTCTTCCTCGGATCGAAGCGGGAGCGGACTTCGTCGCTGAGGTCGACGAGGTTGATGACCTTGTCCTCGACCGTGATGGCGTTTTCCGTGACGCGGTAGAGCTTGCCCTTGACGGAGAAGTGTTTCGGGCCCATGTTGTAGTTGACGACGACCGTGTCGCCGACCTTGTAGAGCGGGAATTCCGCCGCGGCCTCGGCCTCGACGATGCTGGCGTATTTCTTGTCGTCGGAGCCGTATTCCTGTTCGACCATGTTCTTGGCGATATTGTTCAGCGCCTGGTGGTCGACGGGCTCGAGGGGGACGGACGGAACGAGCGGCATGCTCTTTTCGATGTCTTCCGTAATGGAACGCACCACAGCCGGATCGGTGAGGTCGTCAGAGGACGCATAGCCGTCGATCGTTGCCTTGATGAGGTCGGTGCGGTGGTTGGAAAGCTGGTATTTCGCGGCTTCGAGCGCGGCCTTGTCGCTCCTGGCCGTGCCGGTCTTCGTCGTCGTAGCGTTCGTTTTGCCGGCCGTCGCGCTCTTCGTTCCGGTCGCGGCCGTGTTCGCTTTGCCTGCAGCCGCGCCTCCGGGAAGCGCCGGATTGCGGCCTGCGCCCTGCTGCGGGAAACCGCCCTGCGGGAAATTGCCGCCCTGCGGGAAATTGCCGCCCTGCGGGAAGCCGCCCTGCGGGAAATTGCCACCCTGCGGGAAACCGCCCTGTGCGGCCGCGGGTACGGACAGCAGCATGCAGCCTGCGGCGAGCACGCTTCCAAAAACCCATGTTGCGTTCTTCATGTTCGTTATTCCTTATATGCGGTTAATGGATTCAGTGAATGGAGCATTTTCCGGCGATTTTCGGAAAAAATCTCGGGAAACATCATACTTTAATTTGATTCTTGCGAGTTTTCAAGCTATAATAGAAAAGTTTTGGCGTTTTTTTTCAAAAAAAAGTCCGTTTCCCCCTTTTTATGTCACCGTTTCTCAGGAAGGATGCCGCCGCCGTGAGTGGAAAAACCTGTTTCGTCGCGACCCTGACCCCCGCCCAGATGGACGCGCTCCGGGCAAATCTCGAAAGCATTTCCGCGTGGGAGTTCTCGTCCGGGCCGTATATGCTGTTCAAAGCCTCCCGCGAAAAGACGCAGGTCGCCGCCTACCGGTCCGGCAAGCTCGTCGTCCAGGGCGCGGGGACGCAGGATTTCGTGGAATTCGTGCTGGAGCCGCTGATCGGGCTCACGCCGGACGAGTCGGAGCCGCCGCCCCTGCTGGAGTTCAGGGACCCCCATGCCGGAATCGACGAGAGCGGAAAGGGCGATTTCTTCGGACCGCTGGTCGTGGCATGCGTGTTCGTGGCGGATGCCGCGACGGCGGATGCGCTGGCGAAGGCGGGCGTGCGGGATTCGAAGGCGATCAAGGACGATGCTAAGATCGCCGAACTGGCAGAAAAAGCCAAGACGCTCGTCCGCGGCAAGTTCGGCGTCGTGGTCATCGGCCCGGAAGCCTACAACCGCACCTACGAATCCATCGGCAACCTCAACCGCTTTCTCGCCTGGGGCCATGCTCGCGCGCTTGAGAACATGCTCAGATTCGCGCCGGAATGCCGCCACGTGATCTCCGACCAGTTCGGCGACAAACGTCTCGTCGAAAACGCCCTGCTCAAAAACGGGCGCGCCGTCCGCCTTGAGCAGTTCCCGAAAGGCGAACGCGACGTCGCCGTGGCTGCCGCCTCGATCCTCGCCCGGGCCGAATTCGTGCGGCGTCTGGCGAAGCTTGAGGAAGAAGCCGGATGCTCCCTGCCGAAAGGCGCGGGAACGCAGGTCGACAAGGTCGCGAAACAGCTTTTCCTGTCCGGCGGCGAACCGCTCCTGCGGAAGTTCGCAAAGATGCACTTCCGGACCGCACGGAAAGCGATGGGACTGCCCCTCGACGACTGATGCTTCTCCACGTTTTTTCTGTCCCCACCCGATGCTGCTCAATCGGTGCGGACTCCCGCAAAAAAGCCGGAAAAAGCGGAAGTTCACGCACACACGCAAGTTTCAGTTAAATCGAATACCATTTAACTGAAACTTGATGGATTCCTGACTGATTACAGACACCGTCTTTTTTCCAACTCTGCCCCTCGTCTTTTCTGTCCCCAACCCGCCTATTGCCTTTTCTGTTCCCGTGCCCCTGTCTTTTCTGTCCCGACCCGTCTTCCGCAAAAAACACGAAAAAGATTTGAACATAAGGCGCGTTTTTTCGCGAAAAATAGATTGCTTTTTCCCCGTGCGGTGCTATATTGATATGATGCACTTTTTCAACCCTAATCCTAGGAAAGGACAACCGTATGGTCAACTACAAAGATCTCGGACTGGTCAACACCCGCGACATGTTCAAAAAGGCGATGGCCGGCCACTATGCGATCCCCGCGTTCAACTTCAACAACATGGAACAGCTCCAGGCGATCATCGCCGCCTGCTCCGAAGAAGAATCCCCCGTGATCCTTCAGGTCTCCAAGGGCGCGC
>JAEEGI010015830.1_pt1 | contig 15649 bp, 9 predicted proteins | sample 8958751 | NCBI WGS metagenome assembly JAEEGI01 (sample SAMN16246545, study PRJNA631951) | gut metagenome | biome: gut microbiome; feature: rumen; material: KS-attached | host: Bos | place: Iran: Karaj | collected 2018-10
AAAGAGTCCGTAAGCGACAGATTGTCAACATATTCCGAACTGTAGAAGAGCCGCTCGAACTCTTCGCTGCGGAGGTAGTCGGCGATGTTCAGGGTGTCGTGGACGCGCACGGTGTCATACACGGTGACGGTGTCGTAGGTCACGGTCTCGCGCTCCACATACACGGTGTCGCGGTGCTGGGCCGAGAGTGTCCCTATGAGGACGAAAAACAGGAGGGTGAAGAAGAGGTCTCTAATCATGGTGCTGCATAAGGAAAATGGTGTCGGTGACGGTGATGGTGTCGTGCAGGACGACGGTGCGGGTGACGGGAATCTCGCGGGTAATGACCACCGGAGCAGACGCTTCCAGCGTCTGGTGTAGAGTCGTGCCACGGCGCGTTTCCACGGGTTTCGAGGTGACAGTTTCCGCAACCGTGGTATCCGGAATCGGAATCTGTTCCGCTTTCTCCAGTTGTAGAGGCGTGCCTTGGCGCGTCTCTACGGGAGCTATTGTATTTTCTCCCGGCGTGTTCCGCACCATCTGCCACATGCAGACCCCTCCCGCAACGGTGGCGGCAGCGGCAATCACGGCGGCAGTCTTGTGGGTGGCAAGGGCTATTCCCGCACTGACGGGCGAGGCAGCGACAGCGGAGCGGATTTCCGATTCCGACAGCCGGTGTGCGGGCGACATCCGCAGCTGCGACAGCTCGGAACGATAAAGCCGGTCGAGGTGGTGGGCGGAATTTCGTTTCATCATGAATAGAAGTGCAATCATAAGCAGTCCTTTCTTTTTGGATTCTTTTTCTTGGGCTTTGGCGGTGAGCAGCTGCTGTAGGCGCGTTCGGGCACGGAGGAACAGCTGCTTGGAGTTGGTGACGGAGATATCCATCAGGTCGGCAATTTGCTGGTGCGAAACGCGGTCGATAGCGTGGAGGTTGAAGACCATGCGTTGTCGTTCAGAGAGTTGCTGGATGGTTTCCAACAGTTCTTCCTTCGTGAATCCGGTCTGCCAGTTGGGTTCGTCTTCTTGGTCGGTGGGGTCGGTGGTGAGCTCTTCCTCCAACGGCACGGTTTCGGGTCGCGTGCGCAGGTAGGAGATGCACCGGTTGACCGTGATGCGGGTCAGCCAGGCGTCGAAGGAGTCCATCACCCGGCAGGTGTCGGCCCGTTCAATGGCCTTCAAGAACGCCTCATGCGCGAGATCCTCCGCCGTCTGCCGCTCCCCGACATACCGGTAGCATATCGCCACCAGCCGGTCGATGTTGCCCTCGTATTTCCGTGACCAAAATTTCGCCCTATCCATTATACTACCTATTACCTATTGTCTGTTTCTTATCTCCCCACACTGCGCTCCACTTCGTTCCGCTTGTATGGGGTTACTTGCACTCCGTGCGTTTTGCCTCTTCGAGGCTGCTTAAGGAAGTTTTTTTAAAAAATGGCTACTTCCTTGAACCTTATCTAATGATGACGCAAAAATACAAAAAGGTTACGGTGTGGTGAGTGTCTTTGTGTTGTTTTTTTGTAAATGTCTTTGACACACGTCATTACTTCTTTTTACGTTACAAGACGTAAGACATAAGACTTAGGGGTTTATCGAAACTGTTTCTTTTACGGCAAAAGTCTTAAGTCTTAAGTCACACGTCTCCGTTTGGCCCTTTTTCGTACTTTTGCGTCTTCATTATAAAACAGCGAAAAATGCAGGCGAAACAGTTTTGGACAAAGGCGTACCAGCGGAACATCGCGAAGATGGTCGGGATGTGCTGTCGCTATGTGGGCGACCGTGCGGTGGCCGAGGACCTCGCGCACGAAGCGTTCCTCAAGGCCATCGAGAAGTCCGGAACCTACCGCCGCCTCGGCAGCTTCGACGGCTGGCTGATGCGCATCAACCTCAACACCACGATGGATTACCTGCGGCGGCAACCGACATTTTTGTCGATGGATGACGATACTGTGGGGACGCAATTTATCGCGTCCGCATCCGATGTTGTAGAGACGTTGCGCGCAACGTCTCTACGAGACGAACCTGATGAAACCTGTATCTCCGAATCCGACCTCACCGAATCCGAAATCCTCGATGCCATCTGCGCCCTGCCCGACAAACAACGGACCGTTTTCAACCTGTATGTTTTTGAAAACCAATCTCATGCGAAAATCGCGGAGTCATTGCAAATCGGGGTGCGCAGCTCCAAACGCTACCTGTCGGAGGCACGGGCGCAGCTGCAAAACGCCCTGAACAACCTTGTCCGCCACAAAAAATCTGGACTTATGATATTGCTTCCACTTCTCCCCTGGAAATCACACGCTATAGACCGTCTCTGCCGTGCGAAGCTGAAACATCTGGCGTTGTCGCCCTCCACGCCGTCGCCCTTGTCCGCCGTCAACTGGACCGCAGCCCCGAAGCCGGGCGTCTGGATGGCCGTTACCGCCGCCAAAGCCCCCGCCATCGCCACGGGCGTGGTCGCCACGGCCGTGACGGGTTCCGTCGTCGCGTGGCAGGCGCAACCCGCACCCACACCTACAGGCCCGACCCCGCAGGAGACGGCGGTAACCACGTGTGTTGCAGCCGATTCCGCAATCGTTAATGCCGATACCGCCGTTGTAATTGTTAATGCCGACTCCGCCGTTATAGAGACGCACGGCCGTGCGTCTCTACAGACCAAAATCAACGAACATCCTACAATAGAAAAAGATCCTGAACAGCAAGTAAAAGGAACCGAATCATCTGTTTCACCATTGCCCGAAACGTCCGCATCTAACGTTGTAGAGACGTGCCATGGCGCGTCTCTACCTCCTCACCATAGCCTGAGGAAGTTCGAGCGCAACGGCTACTATGGTCTCAAAGACGCACACGAGAACGTAGTCGTATATCCGAAATATTCGGAGATACAGCCGTTTGACGAATACCGGACCGGCTGGGCAATGGTGGAGATATTCGGGTTCAAAGGGTTTGTGGATAGCGCTGGCCAGGAGGTCGTGCACCCGCAGTACGAAGACATCGGGAAGTTCGGGCGATACCGCGACGGCTGCGCGTTGGTGCAAAAGGGCAAATTCTACGGTTTCATCGACACCACCGGGAAAGAGGTGGTGCCGGTGAAATTTCCGTTGCAAGAATTGACGAAATAATAACCCATAAATCAAATCATTATGAAAAAATCAACCCTGTTATGCGTCATATTATTGGCAATGAGCATGTTAAGTGCTCAAACAACCATTGTGGGCAGCGGAAGGATTGAGACCCAACATCGTGAACTTGAAGCGTTCACCTCTGTAAACTCCCCCTCCACGGTGGATGTCACCATAATAAAAAACGAGAAATCCTGTGCCGAAGTGACAGCAGACAACAACCTGATGGAGTTCGTTCTCACCGAAGTGGAGAACGGCGTTCTCACCATCTCCATGAAACGAGGCTTTTCCTATAACAGTCCTCACATCACTGTCACCATCTACACACCGCATTTGAGCGAGGTGGTCATGAAAGGTACTGGCAATGTGACTGTCCTTTCGGTGAAAGAGGAGTATTTCACCCTCACGACTAAAGGTACTGGCAACTTCAAAAGCGACTGTTTGGTGGTGGAAAAGGATCTGGTTTTGCAGTGCAGAGGCACGGGTAATATTGACGTGTCGTATATGTGCCCAAACAACGTGACCGTCCAAAACTCCGGCGCGGGCAATATGAACATAAAAATGCTTCAAAACGTTACATCAAGCATGAAGATTCAGAATTTGGGTACGGGTGACATCGACCTCAAAAAACTGTCTGTCGGCGATTTGCAGCTGATGATCCGCGGAACAGGAAACGTCACATTGTCTGGGAAAGCCGACAACATGACCTTGGTGAACAGCGGCTGCGGAAATGTGCGGGCAAACATATTAAAGGTGAAAACCGCACACATCACGCAAAACGGTATCGGTAACATCATAGCCACCGTCACGGACACTGCCTACTTGACACAGAAAAACAAAATCGGGAAGGTCACCATTCATGGCGGCGGGAAAATCATTGAAGAGTAATGTTGTCCTCTTGCGAGTCGGAGATTCCGCCGGCTCCTATCGTCGCCTGGCGGAATGGTGCGCACCATTCCGCCGCGAACGTAGTGAGCGAGCGGAAACTCCAACGAAACATTTAAAAATCCAAATACAATGAAAAAATCAGCATTCACCATCGTAATCTTATTGTCAGTCAGTGCGTTGTTTGCGCAAATGAACGTCACCGCAAGCGGGAATGTCATCACGAAGGAATACAACCAACAACCCTTCACCGCCGTGGACATCCGGTTCGTGGGGGATGTGGTGATCCATCAAGGACCCGTTCACAAAACCACGGTGACAGCGAACGAAAATGTGATACAATATGTCCATTTCCGCGTGGAAAACGGGAAATTGTTTGTCTATACGGATGATAATTTGTCTTTCTTTAAGGTAAAAACCTTTCTCGTGGAGATTTATACACCCAAGATGGAGGAATTGTCCGTATGTGGTGCCAAAAATACAAGAATAGAAAAGAAAATAGGGAAAAATACTTACACACGCGGCGCGGGTGACGTGACGGTGGAAGGGAGAGACGAGTCACAACTGACTGTCATGAACATAGGAAGTGCCAACTGCACTTTGAAATGCATGAAGATTGAAAAATCTTTGGAACTGCACAACAAAGGCGCGGGCGACATCATCGTTCCCTCCGCCGGTGTCATCAGCACTCAGACGTTGCTCATTAATAACACGGGTTCAGGAGATGTCATCATCCAATCATGTTCTGTAAGTCATTCGTTGGTGGTCAACAACAAAGGTGCCGGCGACATTACGATGGATCTGTTGGACATCCCCACGGAAGAACTCATCCTCCAGAACAAAGGCGCAGGCGACCTCCTTTTTCGTAATGTCTGGGCGAAAAATGTGATTATGCGGAATCACGGGGCGGGCGATGTGCAGCTGATGGGCAAGACAGAAGAGGTGACGTTGGAAAGTACCGGTGCAGGCGATGCCAGTCTTAAGCAGTTGAAATCGGAAACCGCACACATCACCCACAGCGGCGTCGGCGATGTCACCGCCTATGTGAAAGGCACCGCCTACCTCACCAACAAATCCAGAATCGGGAAAGTGTATATCACCGGCGGCGGAAAAGTGATCTCAGAATGACGGTTTGTAGAGACGCAAAATTTTGCGTCTCTACTATTACCTACTGCCTGTTGCCTATTGCCTATTGCCTTTTTTCCCCGTCAGCAACTGCTGAATCTCGTTCAACTTCATCAGCGCTTCCACGGGCGTGAGGCTGTTGATGTCCAAACCGACGATGGTTTCCTTGACTTCGAGGAGCAGCGGGTCGTCCAAGTTGATGAAACTCAGCTGATAGCTGTCGTCTTTGGGCTTCTCGATATGTACCTCCTCGCCCTTTTCTTCGCGGCGGGCGCGGGAATCTTCCAACTGTTTGAGAATCTCTTCGGCGCGGCGCAGCACGGCGGGGGGCATACCGGCCATGCGGGCCACGTGGATGCCGAAGCTGTGCTCGCTGCCGCCCTCTTCCAACTTACGAAGGAAATAGACCTTGTTGTCGAGCTCCTTCACCGACACGTGGTAGTTCTTGATGCGGGGGAACTGCGCGGCCATGTCGTTGAGCTCATGGTAGTGCGTGGCGAACAGCACCTTGGCGTGGTGGAGCGGGTTTTCGTGCAGGTACTCGGCGATGGACCACGCGATGGAGATACCGTCGTAAGTGCTTGTGCCCCTGCCGATTTCGTCCAACAGCACTAAGCTGCGATTGGTGACGTTGTTAAGGATGTTGGCGGTCTCGTTCATCTCAACCATGAAGGTGGATTCGCCGGTGGAGATGTTGTCGGAGGCACCCACGCGGGTGAAAATTTTATCGACGATGCCGATGGTACACTCGCGGGCGGGCACGTAGCAGCCCATCTGCGCCATCAGCGTGATGAGGGCGGTTTGCCGCAGCAACGCCGACTTACCCGACATGTTCGGACCGGTGATCACGATAATCTGCTGCTTGTCCGTGTCCAGGTAGATGTCGTTGGCGATGTAGGGTTCCTCGGGCGGGAGTTGCCGCTCGATCACCGGGTGACGGCCGTCTTTGATGTCGATGCTCTGGAAGTTGCTGATGGTCGGCTTGGTGTACTGGTACTGCACGGCGCAGTAGGCGAAGGCGTTAAGCACGTCGAGGCGGGCGGCGAGGCGGGCGTTGTTCTGGATGATGGGGATGTAGTCGGCGAGACTGACCACCAGCTCGTTATAGAGTCGCACCTCGATTTCGAGAATCTTCTCCTGGGCGGTCAATATCTTGGTTTCCAACTCTTTGAGTTCCTCGGTGATATAGCGTTCGCTGCCGGTGAGGGTCTGCTTGCGGGTCCACTCCGCCGGCACCTTCGACTTGTAGGTGTTCGTCACCTCAAGGTAGTAGCCGAAGACGTTGTTGAAGCCGATTTTCAGCGAGTTGATGCCGGTTCTCTCGGCTTCGCGCTGCTGGATGTCGGCGAGAATGCCGCGACTGTTGGTAGCCAGGTCGGTGAGCTCGTCGAGTTCGGCATTGACGCCGCGCTGGAAGATGCCGCCCTTGCTCGGCACCACCGGCGGGTCTTCGCGAATCTCCTTCTCGATGCGCTTGCAGACGTTCACGCAGGGGTTGAGCTTGTCGGCCATCTCCTTCAGGATAGGCGATTGCGCTTTCTCGCAGAGGGTTTTCAGCTGTTCGGCAGCGCGCAGGGAGGTGGCCAACTGCAACGCCTCCCGCGGGTTGATCTTGCCCGTGGCGATCTTCGAGACCATACGCTCCAGGTCGCCCATCTGCTTGAGGATGTCGGTTAGCTGGAAGGTAAAATCTTGGTTGTTAATAAGATACTCCACCACGGAAAGACGCTCGTCGATGAGCGACTTCTCCTTCAGCGGCATGAGAATCCATTTGCGCAGCATACGGGAACCCATCGGGGTTTGGGTCTCGTCGAGCACGTCGAGCAGGGTGACGGCATTCTCGTTGGACGAGTGAATCAGTTCGAGGTTGCGGATGGTGAACTTGTCGAGCCAGACGTACAAATCCTCCTCGATGCGACTTATCTTAGTGATATGCTGAATCTTATGGTTCTGCGTCTCGTAGATGTAATGGAGGGCGGCGCCGGCGGCGATGATGCCGAGCGGCAGATCCTCCACGCCGAAGCCCTTGAGCGACCTCGTGTGGAAGTGCTTGGTGAGGAGCTGGCGGGTATAGTCGGGCTTGAAGACCCAGTCGTCGAGCTGGGTGAGCAGCATCTTCTCTCCGAAATTCTGCTTGAAGGCCTGCGTCTTGCCCTTCTGGATGACCAGTTCCATCGGTTTGAAGTTCTGGAAGAGTTTGTCGAGGTATTCGTTGTTCCCTTCGGCGATGTAAAATTCGCCGGTGGAGATGTCGAGGAAGGCGATACCGCTTTGTTTGTCGGTAAGATGGATGGAGGCCAAGAAGTTGTTCTCGCGTTGTTCGAGCACCTTGTCGTTGATGGAGACGCCGGGCGTCACCAACTCGACGATGCCTCTTTTCACGAGGGTTTTGGTGAGTTTGGGGTCTTCGAGTTGTTCGCAGATGGCCACACGGTAGCCGGCGCGCACAAGCCGCGGCAGGTACGTGTCGAGGGCGTGGTGGGGAAAGCCCGCCAGCTCGGTCTGCGACTCGCCCTTCCCGTGGCGGGTCAACGTGATACCCAAAATCTTGGAGGTCCGCACGGCGTCGGAGCCGTAAGTCTCGTAAAAGTCGCCCACTCGAAACAGTAAAATGGCGTCGGGATGTTTGGCCTTGAATTGGTTATACTGCCTCATCAGAGGGGTCTCAGCACATTTTTCCATCTTCTCAATTTTAAGACGGCAAAGGTACGATTTTTCCGTGGAATTTTATCACCTTCCCCTCATTTTCTTCCAACTTAATGCATTATTATGTTTCGTTAACACATTTTATGCAGAAAAGGGATGTTTTTTGTATGGAGACACTTGCGTCCTCGCAGATGTAGGGACGCGCCATAGCACGTCTCACCGGGAAACAATCAAAACAATTCGTTCAAGCGGCTTGTGGCGTTGGCCCAATCGTACCGTTCGTGCACGAAGTCGTGGCCTTTTTGCGCGAGAGTCCGGTAATACTCCTCGTCCGTGAGCAGTTTGTCGAGAGTATCGACATATTGGCGAGTGGTGCTGCAGGTGGCGACGGCACCCTCTTCCGCGGCGGGCGACAGCGGTTTGCCGGCCAGGGGCGAGGTCACGCAGGGAAGTCCCATCGACATAGCCTCCAACAGCTTGTTCTGCAGACCGGTACCCAACCTCATCGGGGCGATGAAAATGCGCGAGAGGGCGTAGCAGTCGGTCATCGAAGGCACCCAGCCGGTGACGGTGACGTACTCGCTTTGCAGAGCGCGGACCTTCTTGGCGGGATCGGCGCCGGCGAGCATCAGCCGCACGTCGGGATGCTTCTTCCGCAGCTCGGGCAGAATCTCCTTGACGAGATAGACGGCGGCATCCACGTTGGGGGCGTAGTTCATGTTGCCCGAGAAGATGAGGTCGTAGGTTTTCGGCATCTCCTCATGGCTGAACTTGGTGAAATCCACCCCGTTCGGAATCACCACAATCTCCTCTTTCATAGGATGTTGAATGCAGTCGCGGTCCAAGGCGGTAATCATGGTCTTGTGCTCGAAATCGTCGAAGATGTCGGTTTCGTAGTGGGCGATGCGGTGCGCCTCCATCCGCATCACGGACCGGAAGAGCGGGAAAGCCTTCTGTGCCCGCCGCTCCATCCCCATGGAAAAAGCATCTTGGTAATCCAGCACTTTCGGAATCCGGCAGTGACGCACGTACTCCGCCATCCGGAAGAGTTGGCAGTATATCCGGTCGGGCTGCACCTCCTGGATGATCTTGTCGATCCGCTTGTGGTTGCGGTGACTGTAGAAATAGCCGCATTGCAGAGGAAGTCCCACGAAAAGGGAGGCTGCCATATTGAGGGCGCTTCGCACGGGGTGCTGCCGCAGAAAGTGGATCTCGCGACAGTACGGGGTCAGTTCGCGCATCGCCTCTTCGGGCACACTACGGCTGTAGAGAGCCACCAGGTAGAGGTCGTGCCATTTCGACAGTTCCCGGATCTGGTAGTAGGCTCTCAGCTTGTCGCCCTTCTCCAACGGGAAGGGGATGCGGGAAAGGACCACTAATATCTTCATTTCGACAATATTACGACTTAAAATGCCGAACGTTCTGTTCGGACGGCAAAGATACAATTTTAATGGTTATAGGTTATGGGTTAATGGTTATGGGTTATTGAAGCTTGATACAAGTTTACCGCACTTCCCAGCCCTCGATGTTCTTTGTCTCTTTCGAGAAGTTCACCCCGATCTTGACGATTTGGCGGCCGTCGGCGGTGAACGGAATCATATACTCTTTGGTGTCAATCTGTTGCAGTGCCTCTTGCGCCGATTTGTCGAATTTGAACTCGAAGACGTAGGTGTAGTCGTCGGTCTTCACCACCATGTCGATACGCCCGCGAGAGGTGCGGTATTCGGCAATGGTGTGGTAGCCCATCAGCCGGCAGACGGTGAACAGCACGTTCTGGAAGTGGTTCTCGCAGTCGCGGATCAGCTCGTAGGGGGTGTCGCCGAGGAAGGCCGCCATCCGTTCCATAAAACTGTCGATGTCGCCCTTCCGCAGGTCGCGCACGAAATGCTCGATGTAGAAACTCGACTGGTTCTCCGTGCCGCCCACATATTTCGGCAGCAGGAAACGCAGGAAACTCAACTCCACCTCCTTGTTGGGGAATCCGAGACTGTAGCTGTCAAAATCCTTGTCGAAACCTTTAATCGTCAGATAACCCGTCTGATACAACAACGCCACAGGCTCGGTGAAAAGGGAGTCTTTACCGGAAAGGTCGGTGGCTGTAATGTCCCCTTCCGAAAGATCCTGAATCTTATACTGCCCGTCTTTCAGCAATTTGACCAAGAACGTCGGGGTGCCGGTGGAGAACCAGTAGTTCTGCAACTGGCAGCTGCTCAGCGCATTCAATACGCTGAACGGGTTATAGACATCCTTGGACATATCCGGCGAGAAGTGGTAGCCGTCGTACCTGGCCTTCAACTTTCCCATCATCGCATCTTCATCCACCTGCTCCTGTTTCGCGAATTTCTGTATATAAGGAGTGAAAGTCTGCCGGATTTCCTCCTCGGTGAAGCCGCAAATGTCCGCGTATGCATTGTTAAGTGAGATGTCCTGCAGGTTGTTCAGGTCGCTGAAGATGCTGACGTGCGAGAATTTGGTCACGCCGGTGAGGAAGGCGAAGCGGATGTGCTCGTCGCAGGTCTTGAGGTTGGAATAGAAACCCTTGAGGATATTGCGGTACTCAGCCAAAAGCGGTTCGTTGTCAATGACTTGTAACAGCGGTTTGTCATATTCGTCCACCAGGATAACCACCTTCCGACCTGTCGTTTTTGCCGCTTGTTTAATCACCACCTCGAATCTTGTGGCCACAGACTGTGTTTTTTCCGGAACAATGGCATATTCCTCCTCCCATTCGGAAAGAATATAGCCAAGGCGCTCCTCCAAAGCCTCTGCAGAGTTGTAATTCCCGGTATTCAAGTCTAAATACAATACAGGGTAACTCGCCCAATCTTTCTCCAATTCAGCGATGGCCAAACCCTCGAACAGCTCCCGCTTGCCTTGGAAGTAGGCTTTCAGCGTGGAGAGGAACAGGCTTTTTCCGAACCTGCGCGGCCGCGAGAGGAAGTAATATCCCCCTTTCGCCAACTGGGGAAGGAGGGCTGTTTTGTCCACGTAAGCATATTCGTCTGAACGTATTTTCTCAAAAGTTTGTATTCCTATGGGTAGTTTTTGCATATTCGACCGATTTTTTGGAGAGTGCAAAGATACAATTTTTGTGAATAGTGAGCAGTGAATAGAAGAATGCCGTTGCGCAGATACGATAATCGCATCTTCACAACGGCATTTTCCATTCTGAACGGTTCTGTAGAGACGTGCCATGGCGCGTCTCTACAAACATCGTACTATCCGATCACCTTCTCCGTCTTCTTCATCAGGCGGCGTTCGATTTGGTCGGCCTTGACCACGTAGTCGTGCGCCTTGTTGATCATCATCTCAGCCCACTCCTTGTCTTTCAGCGAGGAGGCGTTGATTTTGACGTTGAGGTAGGCGCCGTGGACGGCCGCGCGGGCGCAGAGCACGCCGACACCGGCGTCAGAGACGCTGGCGGGGTTGCCCTTGTTGATCATCGCCTCGCAGATCTCGAACACCTTGAAGGAGGTCTCGATGGTGCGCATCGGCACTTCGGTGGCGTATTTGGTGGCGTCCTGGATGGCCTGCGAACGGGCTTCCTTCTCTTCGGGCGTGCCCTTCGGCATTCCGAACGCGTTCATGATCACGTTGAAGGCGTTGGTGTCCTCATCCACGAGGGCAAGCAGCTGGTCTTTCAGCAGCTGGCCCTTTTCGGCCCATTGGGAGAACCAAGCCCACTTGTCGTCCCAGCCGGGTTTGTGAGAGGAGAGGTTGGCGACCATCGTGCCGAGGGCGGCACCGAGGGAGCCCATATACGCGGAGATAGAACCGCCGCCGGGAGCCGGACTTTCGGAGGCCGTCTCGTTGGCGAAACCGGTGCAGGTCATATTGACCAACTTTGGCGTAGTGTCCTCTTTCTCAAGCAGATACTCAATGACTTTCTCTTCGGGGTTGAAGGGTTTGAGGTCGTCCAAACCCATCGATTTCACGGCAATCTTCACCATCTCCTTCTCGTCGATACCGAGGGAACGTTTTTGTTTGGCGAGGTAGTATTTGCCGGCTTGGATGAGCACTTTCTTGGGAATGAGACCCACAATTTCGGCGCCGGTGACGCGGATACCGCGCTTGGCGGCCTTGGCGGTCACCTCGTCAAAGGCGACGTGCAGCGGCGTGGCGTTGATGTCGGTGATGTTCATGGAAACTTGGGCGATGCCGTATTCCTCAATGTACCAGCCGATGGCTTTGGTGCCCTTCAGCGTGCCGGGAATCATCACCACGTTGCCCTTTTCGTCAAGCACTTTCTTGCCGGTGATCTTGTTACCCTCGCGTTTCGGGCGGCCCTTTTCGCGCACGTCGAAGGCGATGGCGTTGGCGCGGCGCGTGGAGGTGGTGTTGAGGTTGTAGTTGACGGCGATGAGGAAGTCGCGGGCGCCCACGGCTGTGGCACCGCTCTTGGCGACGCTCTCCGTGAACTTGTTGGGACCGAAGTCGGGCTTCCACTCCTTGGACGTGATGCGCTCCTTCAGGGCTTCGTACTCACCCTGACGGCAGTTGGCGAGGTTGCGGCGCTCGGGCTTGAACGCGGCGTTCTCATAGCAATAGACGGGGATATTCAGCTCCTTGCCGACTCTTTCGGCTAATTTGCGGGCGTATTCCACGGTCTCTTCCATCGTGATGTTGGCGATGGGCACGAGCGGGCACACGTCGGTGGCACCGAAACGCGGGTGGTCGCCGTGGTGGTTGCGCATATCGATGAGCTCTTGGCATTTGGCGATGAGCTTAACGGCGGCATCGACCACATAGTGCGGTTCGCCCACGAACGTGACGACTGTGCGGTTGGTGGTGGCACCGGGATCCACATCCAACAATGTCACGCCTTCCGCCTGACGAATCACGTCGGCCACTTGGTTGATAATCTCTTGATTTCTGCCTTCACTGAAATTAGGAACGCATTCGATTAACTGTTTCATTTCGTAAGATATTGATTATTAATTTTTTTGATTATTCAGAACAAGTTTGCAAATGTACATAATTTCAGAATACGCACATACACAATATGTAGAGACGCAATACATAGCGTCTCTAAACAAAATAGGCGGCCAATTCTGACCGCCTATATAATATAGTATTTCTAACAATTACCGGATCACAATCTTTTGGACAGTGCTGCCATTCTCACTGTTCAGATGGAGGAAGTAAACACCTTTGGAAAGATTGTTCACATTTATATTATATATGCCAGCGCCGCCGTCGTGATTGATTTGGTCAACATAAACAGTTTTACCCATCATATCCACCAGACTTGCATTGAATTGCTGAGCTTTATCGGAAATAACTTCGACGTTCACGAAAGAAGTGGCAGGATTCGGATAAACATTGATTTCTGTGTCATCGAATTGATTAATGCCGTTTTGGATACCGTAATATTCAAATTCAAAACCAGTGCCTTGGAGCATGTTGTCGGAGGCAAAACGGATAATGAATTTGGAGGTAGGGGAGCCTGCGATATTAAAGAGTGGAGCATTGTAAGAGTACACAGAAGTCGGCAGGTTGTTCATGTCATAGTGGGCTATCAATTCTTTAGAGGTTGCACTGGAGGACTTTTGATTATAAATGTCCACAAAGTCACCTTGTTTGAGGTCGAATTTATTGAACACATAGACTAATTGGTCGGTGAACTTCAAATTCAGGGTGTATTCGCAGACATTGGAGGCGCGGTAAGTGTCATCGCCCGTGGCGTTGTTGGGTTTGTCAGTCAGGATATTATGCTGGTCTGTATAGGTCTTGTCCGTGCAGGCATTTTTGCTGTAGCTTTTCACGGCATAGTCAAGAACAAAGCCGTAGTCCGTTTCCGAATTGGCAGTGGAGGTGAAGATCACCAGCACGCTGTCGGCATTGACAGTGACGGCGGCGGGAAGAGCTTGACCCTCATAGTCGCCATGTTCGCAGTCCGCGACGTTGCTTGAATAGTCATTACAAGCGGCCATCAGGTAGTTTCCGCTGTATTGTTGTTTGATGCCGGAGGCTTCAGTACCGCCGTTATAGACGATGACTTTGTCACCGTTTTTCACTTTCAGTTTGGAGAATTTAAGTTCGTAAGAGGTGGCATCAGGGCAAGCCAGCACCCAGCGGCGGTTGGAGTTCGGGGCGTATTTCATATTGCCTGCACCGTCACTGATAGTGCCGAAGCTGGCGGTAACGCGGGTGTTGCTTTCAGCGGGTTTTGTGATGAGAGCGCTGTCGGGCATAAGTTTGATCATCATGGAGTTTGATCCGGATGCGTTAAAAGTACCAGATCCAGCCGTTGACTGCTTGTTGATTAAGTAGTAGCCGTTGCTGCTGCCGGCCCAACCCCAGTTAACATGGAAATAGGTGGCGTTGCCGATGGTGGTATAACCGTCCACGATCCAAGCGTGGCCGCCGACACCCTCAATGTCACTTGTGCCGGAGAAGAACAATGGTCTGTGTTGGTCTAATTCCGTTTTAGCTTTGTCAACCCAAAGATACAACAAGGAATCATTGGGGACCACATCGCTGTATTTTTGGAATTGGCCTTCTTCAGAGAAATTATAGTGACTTTGTAAAGCACCCAATGCGTATTCGGATTGGGAACCGGAACCATTATATCCGTAAGACATGAGAACAGACACACCACAATGGTGGAGCAGTTTTGCCAATTCGCCATCGTAGCTATTCAGTGAGTTTGCCATTGCATTGTAATCGTAGCTTGCCTGCCCATAGTTGACGGTTTGCACAGGGTAGGTGTAAGTGACTTCATGGGTGACATCGTCATACTCACGGGGAATATAAGAGACACTGCCGCGACCATGGTCCGGGAAACGGTAGTAATACAAAATATTTGCCATTGTTAATGCCACACAACCGACAGGGGTGTGGTAGTCGTCATTGTAGGAGTTGCGGGGGTTGTAGGGGCACATGGTGTTGTAGTATTGCTCCTGAGTCCAGCGGGTAGTGATTAAAGGTTCCACACAGGGATTGCCCTTGGTGGCATACGGCTTGAAGTCAGCGGCCAGATAGTGGTTCCAAGAATTGCGGACACTCAATGCGGATGTAGGATTGTCAATCAGATAGGACAATTCGTTCTTATAATTATCCATATAAATGTCTGCGCCAGTGCCTTCTTGGAAATTGCTCTCCAGGGAGTAAGCCAAAACAGGATTAGCCAAGTCGGTGGCAGAAACAACGATGAAACCATGGTCTCCGACACTGAAGCGATAGGTGACGGGAACACCCTCTGAAGAGTATTCCGTGTTAACCAGAACCAGTTCCAGCTGACCGGCTTTGGTGGCGCCGACACGCTCGGAAAGGAAATTTTTGGACGCTCTCATAGCATCCTCAACGGGAACAACGTTCACCGCGTAGCTCATGGCTACAAACATCAATAACGATGCTAACAGGGTAAATTTCTTCATACTTATAGAATTTTATTTATAATTATTCCAATTAATATTATAGCCCGCAAAAATACAAAAAAAATAAATAAACCCAATTTTCAAATCGGATTTTAAATTTTATTCAGATAATGCGGTTTTTTGTATTTTTGCACTTCGGTTTTTTTACTACTCAAATGTTTTATAAGACAATTAGTTATATTTAATTATGAATACGTCAAGAAAAATTTCAAACGATTTGTGGTATGTCGGTGCATCCGACAGAAGGCTTGCCCTTTTTGAGAACATGATGCCCATTCCGAGCGGCACTTCCTATAATTCTTACGTGTTGACAGACGAAAAGATCGTCCTTTTGGACACGGTTGACCAGGCGGTGGGTGCGCAGTTCTTGGAAAATTTGACAGCTGTGTTGGCAGGCAAAGCGTTAGACTACATCGTCATCCATCATGTGGAACCCGACCATTTGGCCTCTTTGACGGAAGTGCTGGTGCGCTGGCCGAATGCCGTCATCGTTTGCAGTCTGCAGGCCTCCCG
>JAEEGI010015842.1_pt1 | contig 15643 bp, 12 predicted proteins | sample 8958751 | NCBI WGS metagenome assembly JAEEGI01 (sample SAMN16246545, study PRJNA631951) | gut metagenome | biome: gut microbiome; feature: rumen; material: KS-attached | host: Bos | place: Iran: Karaj | collected 2018-10
CAACAAAAACATCAGGCTGAATGGAGCCCGGCGCAGCATTCGCATCAAGAACGAAATGCTTCGTTGAATATGATGTGTTTATGCTGCTGTATGGTAGCGTAAAATATCCAAGCTCGCCGTAATGGTTTATTGCTCCACCTGTAGGGGTTCCAACGAGCGTACATCCGACTTTTTTCAAATCCCACGCATTTAGAACTGCAGAAGAGAATGTATTCGTACCTATAAGAACAAAGCCTTTGCACTTTCCGTCTGAAATCCGGTTTCCGAGCTGTTTTATAAACGGATCAAGCAAATTGGAATTTCCGCCGCCATTAAAGCGCAAGTCAACAATTATGCGTGAAAAACCATATGTATCTATAAAACCAAGAACATCGTTTGAAAAATCGGCGACACTGTAACCGTCGGCATTCATACAATTATTATATTGTACAAAAAGAGTGTCTTCGGAAAGGTCATAGCACTCATAGAACGAGTTTGTATAAAGCGTTCGTTCTACACTTGTAACAAGCGAATTAAAACTTGATTCATTGAACGCTTCGTATGAAAGCGGGTCAAAACTGATTTCAGTACCATCGTCAAGCTTTATACAAAGACTTCCGTCATCCGAGCCAAGCCCGACAAAATCAAGCGATTGACGGATATTAAGTTGGTTTGCCACACTTGCCAATGCATATGATTCTGTATCGTAACTGATAATTGTTTTAAGCGCGGTAATTACTTCGTCAGAGGCTTTGCCGTTAAGCTCCACGACTTCTTTTCCGACAACGTTGTCATATTCCGTACTTATGGCTGTAACAACAATTTTTCCGCCTATTACGGAGGCATTTATTGGATAATACTCAAGGCACGGAATTATTTCCTGCGGCATAGAAACGACGGTGTGTCCGTCGTGGAGAGTAGCCGCTAGTTTACACAATTCGTAGTAAAGTGATACAAGCCTTTCGATATTTTGGGTTACGTTCCCATTTTCGTCCGTTGTTCCGGCTGCCGCTTCATCCAGACGTTTAGCGGCAGAAATCGATTCTTTACAAAATTCATCCACGGACACAAGCTTTGAAATACCATAATGTTTTTCTATCAGGTTTTTAGCATATGAAAGGATGTCTGCCCCTTCAGGAGAAGAACCCTCAACAGCACCAAGTGTATCAAGTGCATTTCTGTCTGTGGTGGAAAGACGTGACGTGCAGGAAACAAAAACTAGTGTAACTGAGCACAAAACAAAGAACACCGTGGCGGATAAAACTTTCGCCACACTAAACTTTTTAATAAAACTTCTATTCATATCAATATAATATCAGTTTTAAGTGTATATGAAAAGGTAAAAAAGGATATGACACGCACGTGAAGACAAAAAAAATCCTGCGGTTGCCCGCAGGATTTTAAGCATTAAACTCTTTCTGGATTAGAAAGAAATCTTTGCTGTAAGGTCAATCTTACCAAGCTTCTCGCCAGCTGATGCTTTGAGGTTGCCTGAGTTGTAAGCGAGTGTGAATGTTGTGTTGTCAACAAAACCTGTGAAGTCTACGCTGAAAGCAATCTTAAGATCGTCTGTCCAACCGAGGTCTCCGCCCTTATCCATTGCGAAACCGAAAGCTGGTTTGATTCCGCCGAGGTCATAAGCAAACTCGAAGCCGAGTGTGTTCATAGCGAAGTCTTTAAGGTTGTTTACGTGGAACTGTGCACCGAACTTGAGGTTCTCAACAAATGTTGAGTCCCAGAGGCCTACACAAAGAGGAATAGGAGAGTTGTCTGCGAAAGCAATCTTTGTTGCTACAGAGAAACCGTCTGAAACTTTCTTGCTGATGAACTTGATGTTTGTATCCTGGTTCTCTTTTCCCCAACCAACGAGAAGAGCTGTTGTGATAACACCGCTGTTGTCAGCATTTGTCATTGTGAAGCCAACCTGTGGTTTCAAGTACATTGTGTCAGAAAGACCAAGTTTGTAGTCAGCTGATGCAGAAAGTCCCCATGGGTTTCCACCGAAGAAGTCGATTCCGAAACCAACTTTAAGGTTAAGGTTCTCAACTGCTTTAACAGCGAGGCTTGTTCCAATACCATACTGGTTTGTGTACTGCTCTACTGAACGGAAATCGATATTGAAGTCGATGAGGTCAGGAACAGCAACTTCTACTGTGATACCGTCTGTAACAGTTCCACCTACATTACCTGTAGCATAGTGGCAGTCTGATTTAACAGCTGTAACAGGCTTGTATTCGCCGTATTTGTTTGATCCTTCTTTGATACCAATAGCGATCATGTCGTTAAGGTGAATCTTAGCTGTTTCGATAGAAACTGCTTTTGTTCCCCAAGGCTGGGTAATTGTGCCTGCAGTAAAATCAATTGTCCATGCACCCATACCTGTGTACTGGATGTCACCGATCTTAATCTTGAGTTCGCCCCAAACACCATCACCTGATGTTGTCTTGTCGCCACCACCAATCAGTGTGAACTTGAAGCTTCCGCTTGTGCCGTTCTTGAAGCCAGTCTTTCCAGCATCAAGGTCTACACCCCAAGTTACGGAAGCATTACCTGTGAATTCCGCAATCTCGTTCTTTACAGCTGGTTCGTCAGCAAATGCTGCAAAAACCATGGACAATGCCATTAAAATTACAAGAGCCTTTTTCATAATTTTATAAAAATCCTCCTTATCTTTTCAGCAATGCGAAACCAACGGTTTTTTGTGCAATGCTGACTTTACCAGAATATCACGGTATTTTAAAACCGTCAAGGCAAATCTTTACAATATTGCCTATGCCTATACTATAAGGGCATTTCTGCATTTTTTGCAATAGAAAAAACAACATTTTTTGCAAATTTGTCATTCAATTCATAGAAAAAACGGCAAAATTCGGCAAATATCGTCTTTTTATGCATCAAATACAGTACGGACATGCCTATACGTCATCTTTTTTCGGCATTTTTAGCAAAATCTTTAATGATTTTTTTATCAACTCTTCGGTTTCTTATGGTGGAAGACCTGCGCCTTCCGCAATTTGCTTGGGCAATATTTCCATTTTTAGAAAACCACTTCCAACTTTATGCGTTTTCTAAAATTTCTTCAGTGACAAGTTCTTTAATTTGCTCAATTGTCATCCCAAGCGACTTTGATATGAGCTCGATGGAAACACCATTCGTAAATAGATTTCGCGCAGCTTCGAGCTTAGCTTCTTCTTTGCCACGCCTAAACTCGTAAGCTTTCTGTCTTTCCCATTCCATATACTGCCTCCTGTACTCGCTGTTGCGCTTGGCATCCTCGGTCAGGTGCAACACTCTATCAGTGAACGCGTTAGAACTTTTATTCCCGCTCACAAGACGCATGAACGCTTTCTGTTCCTCATTCAAAAGTTTATCACAGTTTGTCGAAATGAAAAAGTATTTTAACGCTCGGTCGCCAAGCGGAACGGACGTGTCCTGCCGGCAAAGGTTCTCGAAAGTGTATACCGGAAGCCCCTTGTTGAAGATATCGGGAATACAGATAAAAATGACGTATGAGTTCTTCAAATCCTTGTATTCATCTCCAGCTTTTAGACTGTCAATATCCATAGCCCCCTGATAATACCGTGCGCGTTCCGGTAATTCCAAGGTGTCGGTGGACTGCATCTCAATGTCAAAAATCTGGGTTGAGTTTTTTGCATACACATCAAGTCTTATGCCCTTGCTCCGCCAGTCGATGTTTATGACTTCCTGTGTATTCATCTCGATGTGGTCTATTTCCATCTCCAAAAGGATTTCAAGCAGCTGTTTACACACATCAGGATTATCGTGCATTACTTTGTAGAAAAGGAAATTGTTCGCGATTGTAGCTCGTTCCCATTTCTCCTCTAGAGTTAGTTCTTTTTCTTTCATAAACAAACCTCTCATAACTAAAAATGTCTTCATATTAGTTATTGTTTTTGGATGGAAGTTTTTGTGATGTTTTCACGGAAGAATCTGAAAAAAATAAAAAATTGGTTCGGGAAAGAGAGTTTTTTTATGGAAAAAAAATCCCCATTTTTTCTTTAAAAAAAACGGCCTTATGGAAAACAATGTCGCGGTCTATACCGTCAAAGAAGGATATAAACTAGGGCAGGATTTGCAAAGCAAAGTTCTGGCATTCGCATTCAGTATTTCCGCAGAAATAGAGAGAAACCTTATTGCGGAGCGCACGAAAGAAGCTTTGAAGCGGAGAAAAGCCGAAGGCGTCGTTCTTGGGCGTCCTAAAGGCAGGAAAAACAGTGTCTACAAGCTTTCTGGAAAAGAAGAAGAAATCACAAAGATGATAGACGAAGGATATCCCAAAACATACATAATATCATATTTTCACGTCAGTTCCGCGACTCTATACAACTTTATGCGAATGAAAGGAATTAAGTATTGACTTCAAGCCATGTGGGCATAAAGTTCTGCGGGCGAACCCCTCGTAGTTTTCTTCTACTCGTCGAAGGTATGCGACGGCAGCTTCGTGAAATCGAGTTTTTTCGCGTCGTACTGGCTGTCGAAAATCGCCTTCAGTTCGTATTCGCAACGGGCATACGCTTCTATTATAGTCGGATCAAAATACTGCTCGGACTGCTGGATAATCCAACGTGAAGTTTCATCGTGCGAGAACGCCGTTTTGTAAGGCCGCGCGGAACGCATGGCGTCATAAACATCCGCAACCGCAACGATTCTGCCTGTAAGCGGAATTTCTTCGCCCTTGAGCCGGCGCGGATACCCCGTTCCGTTCCACTTTTCGTGATGCGTGTACGCTATCTCTGCCGCGACCTCAAGGGTTTCCTTGTCCTTAAGAATCTGCCAGCCGATTTGCGCATGAGACTTCATAATCTCGAACTCGTTCGGGGTAAGCGGACGCGGCAGGTGAAGTATGCCGTCAGGAATGCCGACTTTGCCGATATCGTGCATCGGCGAGAAAAGCTCTATCTGTTCGCAGAACTCTTTTGTACAGCCAACTTCCTCCGCGAGCCGCTTTGAAAGGCCCGCAATACGCGCAAGGTGCGCACCCGTCTCATAATCGCGGGCTTCCGCAAGCTCCGTAAGCGTTCTGTAGCAGCTAAGACGGATGTCTCTTTCCGTGTTCTTAAGCTCTGTTTCGTATTCGACAAGTCTTCTTCCGACGTTTATGCGTGCCTTAAGCTGCGCGATAGAAACAGGTTTTATAAGATAATCGTCCGCACCGCTCTTTAAACCTTCTATTATGTCGTTCGCGCCGTCGTTGCCTGTGAGCAGAATAATGTAGCGGTAGTTGTCACCGCGCAGTGTTCGTATTTTTTTGCACAGCTCCGTTCCTGTCATGCCGGGCATTATCCAGTCGAAAATCATGATGTGATAATTTTCTTTCTTCAGGCGTTGCCATGCGTCGTTTCCGTTGTTGCAGATTGTCACATCGTAGCCCATCTTTGAGAGGGTATGATCCAAAAGAGTACAAATTGCGCTGCTGTCATCAGCTACAAGTATTTTTATAGATGAATTACTGATTTCTGCCATAATAAAACATTAACACAACAAATCGTCGGATGCAATGAAAATATTATGAATAAAACGAAAAAAGGGAGAAGAATCCCAGCACATACCCGCGCATATACTTGCGCGACATTTTCACCATTTTTGTCGTATCGTCACCAAAAACATTGACATATCCCCGTAAGCATGTAAAATTATAAATATGAAAAAGTTATTGTTTTCCCTTATTTGTCTTTTTGTTTTTGGCTTTTCCCTTTTCGGTTGGGATGTTTATTCCGGCGCGGACGATGCGACAAAAGCCGTGCTTGCAAAAGTTGACGCTCTTATTGAACAGGAGCAGTATCAGTCTGCGTTTAGCGCGGCAAACGGCGAAGATTGTCAGGAAGAATATCTTCTTGCAAAGCGGATAGAAATCGCCACAAATTATTTTGCGCAGAGCATCATGCATCAGATGTTCGCGTTCAAAAACCTGGAAGAAGGACAGACGCTGTACGACGTTCGCACCGGTACAGGCGACTATTCGCTGATGATGTTCGACCCGGCTGTGTCTGCTGGATCATATATGGCGGCACACGGCGAAAAACCTGTTCTTTATTACGCGCTCGGTGCGTACTATGCCGATGTAAGGGGCAGATACGGTGACCAATGGCTTATTACTGTTGAAGAGCTTTATGAAAAAGAGGCAGAAAACTTCCGCAAAGCTTATGACGGCGGAGTTTACGATGCATTTTCTTTAAGCGAGCTTGCCACGAGCTATTTCTACCTGTATGACACCAATTCTGCCGAGGAAATTTACAAAAAGAAAGCAACATTATACGAATTAAATCCGAATGATAATTACAACTATGCACTTATCCTGTGGCTTTCAGGACGATCTGCAGAAGGCTTACCGTATATGGAAAAAAGCATTGAGGGCTATGCGGACATTCCGGAATATCAGTGCGATGCTTATATTATTGCCGCCCGCATATGTCTTTCTACACAAAACTATGACCGAGCCGAGCAATTGCTTATCGAATGCAAACAAAAATACCCTGATGACTACCGAATTACGCAGTACAGCATTACACTTTATGCTTTGCTGAATCAGAATGACAAAGCTATAGAATCTTCTTTTGAGATGTTCGCAATAGCTCCCACGAATCCGGCTGCTTGTCAGCTGATCATGCAGGAAGCGCAGTCAGCCGGAAACATGGAGTTTCTGCCGGACTTTTTCGATCAGGCTTTGGTATTGTATGCCGAAAATAGCGGTGCGCTTGAAAACCTTTATTTCCATTACGCTTACACCCTTTTATTGATGGACCGGGACGAGGAAGCATGGGTAATGGTGCAGATAGCCAGGGAAGTTTTCACCCAGAACGGAAGCCTTACGCCGGAAATTGAACAATCTTTGAACCAGATACAATATCAGGTTATGCTCAACATGGGCATACCGCCCGATGCGATTAAAAATATGATGGAATAAAGGATGCTTATGAAACTTAAAAAACCTTTTTCAAAACTTGGTGCGGGGGCGGTTTTGGCCGCCGCGCTAGTTACGTTATTGTTCGCTTCGTGCGTGAGCACAAGCTACATAGAAAGAAACTATGCAGAAAACATACAGAAGCTTGCGTCTTCTGCACCATACACAGACGAGCCTGTTGAGTTTACGTCAGAATATCTTGTGGACGAAGAACGCGCGGCGGAGATACGCGCGTATTTTAAGGCGAATGCCGGGCTCGACCTGGACGCGCTCGCCGCTTCCGAAAAGACGACGTGGGAAAAAGCCGTGGAGCTTGCTGTTTTTGTCGCCAAAAACATTCCGCACGACAACCAAAAAGAATGGCTTCAAGAGCGCAATGCAATTACGCTTTGGGAATATTCGCGCCGCGTTTCGACCGGTTTCAACTGCCGCTGGCACAGTACCATGCTGAGCGAACTTATGCTTTCAATCGGCATTAAAAACCGCTTTATAACTTGTCTGCCAGAAGACAAAAACGACGGAGACTGCCACGTTGTAAATATCGTGTGGCTGCCAGAAAACGAACAATGGGCAATGATAGACTCTGATATGCTGGAGTACGTCACCGGCGAAGACGGAAAGCTTCTTTCGCTTGCGGAAATGCGCGAATACGTCATTGCCGGAAAGCCGTTTACAGTAAATGTTCTGCCGGGCTTTGAAAACTCGTGGGTGGCAGCGGAAAGCGGCTTAAAATACATGCAGGCTTATTGGGCAAAGAATCTTTACTGGTTCACGTTGCATTCGACATACGGCTTTGACCTTGAAGGAACACGCACTTTGCCGGACACTTACGTGTGCCTTGTCCCGCCGGGATACGACTGCTCGCATTCGAGCAACGGCGGCGTTGTCACATCGAACGCGGTTGCTTTCTGGGGTGAATGAAAGGGCGATTGGCGATATGAATAATAATGCACACCGCGGAAACCCCGGCGCTCGCAACAACGGCGGACGATTCTCCCAGTTCCCGATGCAGACGCATTTTCTTGGTGTTCTTCTGCCGGAATACATAACAAGCACGCTCGAAGACTGCCGCCGCTACATGAACCGCAATTACGGATGCCGCTCCGGTTATGGAACCCCGATTCACGTTACGCTTGTACCGCCGTTTTGCCTGCCTGACGAATACACGACAGCCGACCTTGTGCGCGCAATTCAAAAAGACGTGCTTCCGGCGGCGGCAGGGCTATTCTTCACGGCGAGCATCAACAACTTCGGCGCGTTTGGCGACCGCACAATCTTTGCGAATGTTGCGACTAACCCAAAATGGACAAAACTTCGCGACGCTGTTCTGAACGCAGTGCTGGACGCAGCTCCGGGTTGCACAAAAAAAGACAAGCGGCCTTTTCAGCCGCATCTTACGGTCGCCAACCGCGACATACCCTCCGGGGTTTCCGCCGAAGTCCTGTCCGCTTTTAACGAACTTGAGCTTGTTGAAGATTTTCCTGTTGACAATATAACGATTTTTGAGCGAAACGGCGGAAAATGGATTCCAGCGGTTACGCTGGAACTGCGAGAATAAAAAATTGCGCAAGGGATTGTAGCACCTTTAGTTCTGGCGGACGTGTCCGCCAGAATGAGCCGCGGTAGACGGCGAGGTGCGAAAAGCCCGTTTTGCCCGCGCATTGCGGGCAAATGCGCCCGACGCATGTGCAACATCCATGACCGCAACTTTGTAACAGACGTTTTAATGAATCAGCTTTGCGAGCACAGGGTCTTTTTGCCGCCAGTTTTTGTTGACTTTCACCTGTAAATCAAGGTCTATCCTGTAATCAAAAATATCGCGCATCGTTTTAAGCGACTCAAGGCGTATCGACTTTATCATAGACGCGCCTTTTCCTATTACAATGCCTTTCTGGCTTTCGCGCTCAACTACAAGGAATGCACGTACCCATAATTCGCGCCCGTCTTTTCGCCACTCCATGTCCGCAATATCAACATAAATTGAGTGCGGAATTTCGTCATGAAGCATGTTCATCGCTTTTTCGCGTATAATTTCAGCAATGCGGAAATCAACTTCCTGATCGGTGTAGTATTCTTCCGGATACATCGGTTCGGCGACGGGCGCAAGCTCGTACAAAGCTTTAAGCACGTCGTTGATGTTCTCGTCTTTTTCTGCCGACATGTGGAACACGCGGTTTTCAGGAATCTTCGGTAAAACTTCTTTTATGAACGCTTCAGCCTTTTCAGGGCGGGCTTCGTTCGAATCTATCTTATTTATGGCTACAACGGTTTTTTCAGAAACTGGTGCAATGAGCTCCGCCGTTTTGCGTTCTTCCTCGCCCGGGAGCCGTGTCGCGTCTATGATATAAAGCACCGCATCCGCGTCTTTAAGCTGGTCTGATGTGACTCCGCGCAGTTTCATGTTCAGTTTTTTCTCGGAATCGTGAAAACCAGGCGTATCAATAAAAACGAGCTGCCCGAACGAAGTGTTCACAATGCCGCGTACGGCGTTGCGCGTTGTCTGAGGAATCGGCGACACGATAGAGATTTTCTCGCCGCTCGCGGTATTAAGGAACGTCGATTTTCCGGCAGACGGTCTGCCTATAATCGTAACAAGTGCTGCTTTTCCGTCTTTTTTGCGTGTATCTTCCATATTTCCGAAGTATACTCCGCAGGCGCATAAACGTCAAACCGCTAAATTTTTCGCAGAAAGCGGAATATCCTACTTGCCCTGTTTTTTTTCCCATGCTACCATAAAATTCAGAGGTAATTATGAACAGCCAGTTTCTGACATTCATGCTTGACGAATCCCAATATGCCGTTGAGGTCTATAACGTTCAGGAAGTAATGGAATACACGCGCATAACAAAAATGCCGTGCGCCGATCCATGGATGGAAGGGCTCATCAGTTCAAGAGGCAAGGGTATTTCTGTTATAAATCTCCGTAAAAAGTTCGGTTTGCCAGACAAGGAGCCGGATAAGGAGACGCGCATTGTGGTTATGGAAATAAAGCCGACCGAGGACAGTCTTATCACTTTTGGAGCGATAGCAGATTCTGTTCAGGAAGTAATTGACATAGAGGACTCAGAAATCGAGCCGCCGCCGAAGTTCGGAAACAACATATCTGGTAAATTCATACATGGAATCGGCAGGAAAAACGGCAATTTCATCATCATCCTGAACATAAACCAAATTTTCTCTGCCGACGAAATAATCAATCTGACGGAAATTACACAGAGCTTGAACGAAACACTGGCTGAAGAATAAAATTGTTATCACTATGGTATCTTCTACAGATTTCGCATTAAAACCAGTTAATGGAAACCCGCTTCCCTACGGGGCTCTTGTTACAGAAAAAGGCGTAAACTTCAGCCTTTTTTCGCGTCACGCAACAAGTATAATTCTTTCAATTTTCAAGGATCAGAACGATTCCGAGCCTTATTTTACGTACACGTTCGACCCCTTAAAAGACAGGACAGGCGATATATGGCACGTTTTCATCGAAGGGCTCAAACCCGGCGCTTTGTATCTTTACAGGGCGAACGGTCCTTTTGCCCCGGAAAAAGGCCACCGCTTCAACAAAAACATTTATCTTCTTGATCCGTATGCCAAAGCTCTTACAACTACATCGCTCTTCAAGAATCTGCCGCCGGATTACGTTACACCTACCGACAATCTGGATATAAAACTCGGCAGGCCATACGACGCAAAGTGGTTTCCTAAGTGCGTCGTAATCGACGACGCGTTCGACTGGCAGGGCGACCGTCCGCTGAACTATCCGCTCAGAAAAAGCGTGCTTTACGAAACGCATCTAAAAGGAATAACAGCGAACCCCAATTCCGAGGTTGCACATCCGGGCACATACAAAGGACTAGCAGAGAAAATTCCGTACTTCAAAGATTTAGGCATAACAAGCATAGAGCTGCTCCCAATTCAGGAATTCGACGAGTACGAAAACACAAATACAAACCCAAAAACAGGCGAACGGCTTAAAAACTTCTGGGGTTACAGCACAATGGCATTTTTCGCCCCCAAAGCATCTTATGCCGCTAACAGCGCGCCGGGCGCATGCGTAACTGAATTTAAAGAGATGATACGCGAAATGCACCGTGCGGGCATAGAAATCATTCTTGATATTGTATTCAACCACACTGCGGAAGGAAACGAGCATGGAATAACGATGAATTTCCGCGGTTTGGACAACAGCATTTACTATATCCTTGAAAACGAAAACAAAGCGTTCTACGCCAACTACTCCGGATGCGGCAACACGCTGAACTGCAATCATCCCGTCGTGCGCGACTTTATAATAGACTGTCTGCGCTATTGGGTTTGCGAAATGCACGTTGACGGCTTCCGCTTTGATCTTGGTTCTATTCTGGGACGCGACAGTACCGGAAAGCTTATGGAAGACCCTCCTGTTTTGGAGCGCATTGCAGAAGACCCGATTCTGCGAAACACAAAGATAATTGCCGAAGCATGGGATGCTGGCGGTGCGTATCAGGTCGGAAGCTTTCCAGGCGGACGGTGGGCAGAATGGAACGACCGCTTCCGTGACGATATCCGCAAGTTCTGGCGCGGTGACGACGGTTTGAGCAATGCGCTCGCGACACGCCTTGCAGGTTCTTCCGATCTGTACCTTCGTGACGGGCGAAAACCGTTCCATTCTGTAAACTTTCTTACAAGCCATGACGGATTCACGCTGAACGACCTTGTATCGTACAACGGCAAACATAACGAAGAGAACGGCGAGAACAACAGGGACGGCTCCGACAACAACAACAGCTACAACTACGGCTACGAAGGTCCGTCAATGAATCCCGCCATTGAAACTTTGCGCACGAAACAGGCGAAAAACCTTATTTTCACGCTGCTTTTGGCACAGGGCACCCCGATGCTGCTCGCCGGAGACGAATTCCGGCGCACACAGGGCGGAAACAACAACGCGTACTGTCAGGACAACGTATCGTCATGGGTTGACTGGAGTTTGCGGAACAAATACTCTGAGCTTTTCCGCTTCACAAAAAAACTGATTCTTTTCCGCCGCAAGCACCATGCGTTCATGCGTCCGGAATTCTTTCAGGGCAGAGATATTTCTTTTAACAGCCTGCCCGATATAACCTGGTTCGATGAATCGGGGCGCACCCCGGACTGGGGACGCTTGAATCACTTTTTGGCTTACAGGCTTGACGGCAGCCACGCGGAAATTTTTGCCGATACGGACGACAACGACTTTTTCATCATGTTCAATTCGGCTTTGCAGGACAAAACGGTAAAAATCCCGCTGCCGCCAGTCGGCAAAAAGTGGTACAGATGCATAGACACTTCAATAGAAGCCCCGGAAGATTTTATGTCGCCCGGCGAGGAAGAAATCCTTCCTGTGCAGAACAGATACGTGCTTCCATCGCGTAGTTGCGCACTGCTTATGAGTAAGTTATAGAACGATTTTTGCAAAAAGCGGCAATTTTTTGAGATAGCCATAACTTAGCTGACTTTTTGAACTGTTTCGGTTAAAATAATCTTGCAAAAACGTGGCACCAATCTGCCGCGAGGAGTTACAATGAATTTTGACAAAGAATCTTTTAAAGCGAGCCTTTCCGCCAGACTAAAACGCCAGTACGGTAAAGACATAAGCCAGGCAACGAAGCATGACCTTTTTGACGCTGTTTCTGCCTCCGCAATGGAAATCGTCCTTGAAAACTGGATGAAAACCCGGAATGCATATTACAAACATCAGGGAAGAAGGGTTTACTATCTTTCTGCGGAATTCCTTATGGGTCGCGCGCTCAGCAACAACCTTATAAACGCAGGAATAATGGACGGAGTAAAAGAAGTTCTTAAAGAGCTTAATATAGACTACAATGTTGTGGAAGACGAAGAGCCGGACGCAGGCCTTGGAAACGGAGGCCTCGGACGGTTGGCGGCTTGTTTCCTCGACTCGCTCGCGACACTGGATTATCCGGGACACGGCTACGGAATACGCTACCAGTACGGTATGTTCGAGCAGCACATAGAGAACGGCTGCCAGGTTGAGTATCCTGACAACTGGCTCAAGCACCGCGACCCATGGGAAATAAAGAGAAGCGACCTTGCCGTTACGGTGAAATTCGGCGGGAACGTCGTCTGCCACAGAGGTCCGAACGGAACCAGCCGCTTCGAAGTTGAGAATGCGGAAGAAGTGCTCGCCACCCCTTATGACATGCCTATCGTCGGTTACGACACTAACACCGTAAACACGCTTCGCCTTTGGCAGGCATCGAGCCAGGACGGATTTGACCTTCAGCTTTTCAACCAGATGGAATATCTTCGTGCCGTGGAAAAACAGAATTCTGCGGAGAATATAAGCCGCGTACTCTACCCTAACGACAACGGACCTTCCGGAAAGGCTTTGCGCCTGAAGCAGCAGTATTTTTTCTCTTCTGCAAGCTTGCAGGACCTTATGAACCACTTCATAAGCGACCACGGCAAAGACTTCCAGAAGTTCCCGGATTATCAGGTTATCCAGCTTAACGACACGCACCCGGTAGTCGCAATACCAGAGATGATGCGTCTTCTTATGGACGAACAGGGACTTGGATGGGAAGCCGCATGGTCTATCGTAAAACGGACATTCGCATACACGAACCACACGATTCTTGCAGAAGCCCTTGAAAAATGGCCTATAAGCATTTTCCAGTCACTTCTTCCGCGTATCTATCAGATTGTAGAAGAAATTAACCGCCGCCTTTCAATAGAGCTCCGTGAGAAATATCCGGACGACTACGCAAAACAGAACCGCATGTCTATTATCCAGAACGGAATGATTCACATGGCCTGGCTTGCTATCCACGCATCTTTCAGTGTAAACGGAGTCGCGGCTCTGCACACAGAAATTCTTAAGTCACAAGAACTTGCGGACTGGTACAGCCTTTATCCGGAGAAATTCAACAACAAGACGAACGGCATTACGCAGCGCCGCTGGCTTTTGTGCGCGAACCCGAAACTTTCTGCATTTATCACGGAAAGAATCGGACATGGATGGGAGAAAAATCTTTCCCTTCTTAAGGGACTTGAAAAATTCGCAAACGATGACGCATCGCTTGAAGAATTCCTTAAAATCAAGCAGGAAAACAAAGAGAACCTTGCAAAGTATCTTAAGATTACGCAGAACGAATTCCTTGATCCTGAATCGATTTTCGACGTTCAGATAAAACGCCTGCACGAGTACAAGAGGCAGCTCCTTAACATCCTGCATATCATGTATTTGTACAACAGGCTTTTGGAAGATCCGTCCTTCAATCCGCCGGCACGCACGTTCATTTTCGGTGCAAAGGCGGCTTCCGGCTACAGACGCGCAAAAGCTATCATCAAGCTGATAAATTGCGTGGCTGACCGCATAAACAACGACCGCCGCGTAAGGGGCAAACTCCGCGTAGTATTCGTAGAAAACTACAGGGTTTCCGTTGCAGAAAAGATTTTCCCGGCATCCGATGTTTCAGAGCAGATTTCTACAGCCGGAAAAGAAGCTTCTGGAACAGGAAACATGAAGTTTATGGTAAACGGTGCGGTTACACTTGGTACGCTTGATGGCGCGAACATCGAAATTGTCGAGGAAGCCGGAAAAGAGAACGCTTTCATATTCGGTCTTACAAAAGACGAAATTATAACGATTGAAAACGAGCACAGCTACAATCCGCAGAAGTATCTTGATAGGAACCCGCAGCTCGCAAAAATCATGAACCAGCTGATAGACGGCACGTTCGACCCGGATACGCAGCTTTTCCGCGAGCTTTACGACTCTCTTGTATACGGAGTTGAAGGCCAGCGTCCAGACGTGTACTACGTTCTTGCTGATTTCGACTCTTACGTGAAAGCGCAGGAGCAGGTTGCAAAAGCTTACACCGACAGAAAACGCTGGGCAAAGATGGCGCTGCTCAACATTGCAAGAAGCGGCAAGTTCTCGTCCGACAGAACGATAGAAGATTACGTCCGCGACATCTGGAAGCTCAAGAAGCTTAAAGTGGAATAGGACGACGTACGGACGATGAAAATCGTGATGCTTTGCCTGAGCGCGGGCATTCAAAAGACGATTTCTTTTGAGAGTTTCTTGCCGGGCGAAGTGAACCGCTCAAAATCATACCGATACGATGCGTCCGGCAAGGCGATAAACTCCGCGCGAGTTTTGATGCAGCTTGCCGGCGGGATTGGCTCTGCGACGGCAGATTCGGCGGCGACTCCAGCCAGCGCGGCTGCTACTCCAGATTGTCCAGTTGAGGCGAAAGATGTGGCTACGGCGGCTTCCGTGAGCGTCGTTTGCCCACTGGGCGAGCGCAACAAAGACTTTTTTCTTGAAATGGCACATGCTGACGGACTTAACGTAAAAGTCGTGCCCATCCCAGGCTTTACCCGCGAGTGTTGCACTCTCTTAGACGAAAAAAGCGGGCAAACGACAGAACTTGTCGTAGAAGAGCCGGTGCCCACCGTTGATTCCGCGCCTTACGAAGAAAAACTTATGAAACTGCTCGCCGCGGAACTCGGCATTAGCACAGGTTCCGATGCGGGCGGCGCAAGACGTGGGGCGGGCGGCGCGGGTACAGTTTCGGGCGGCTCTGCCAAAAAAGCCGACGCGCTTTTATTTTCCGGCAGTCGCCCAAAATTCTGGAGCGCCAGCATAATAAAGCGAATAGCGGTAGCGGCAAAAACCCACAACATTCTTTTCATGGCAGATTTCCGTGGGAACGATTTGCTTTCTATTTTGGGCGAGTATACGCCGGACATTATCAA
>JAEEGI010015843.1_pt1 | contig 15642 bp, 10 predicted proteins | sample 8958751 | NCBI WGS metagenome assembly JAEEGI01 (sample SAMN16246545, study PRJNA631951) | gut metagenome | biome: gut microbiome; feature: rumen; material: KS-attached | host: Bos | place: Iran: Karaj | collected 2018-10
GAGCCGTACGCATACACCCAGGTGCCCGACTCCGACGGCAATGTGATCTGCCAGTCAGATCCTATCAGCTACCGCGTATATTCCGCCGAGACATGCTTCTTCATCGGCGACATCCTCAAAGGCGTAGTTACCAACGGTACACCTATCTACTACGGCGGCCAGATCGAAAACGCTGATGACGAACACATCGATACTGCAGGCAAGACAGGTACTACATCAGATAACAACGACAAATGGTTCTGCGGCTGGACCCCGTACTATACCGCGGCGGTCTGGTACGGCTACGACAACAGGCTCAGGCAGACCACCATCCCCAAGGCCGATTTCAACTCAGCCGTAAAGATCTGGTGTTACTGCATGAACAAGATCCACGAGGATCTTCCGGGCGCAACATTTACAAAGCCCGATACCATCATTACGGCTTCCGTCTGCAGCTCCGGTTACTATCCGACAGATGCCTGCCGTGAAGCAAAAGCCACTATCTACACGGATTACTTCGTTTCCGGCAGCTACCTCTGCCCGACAGACAATAAGCCTTGTCCGGTACACGTCGCAACACCGACACCTACCCCGACATTACCGCCCGATCCTAACAATCCGAACAACGGCGGCCCAGGCGGTGGCGGCAATCCGGGAGGCGGTCAGGGCGGCGGACCCGACCCGAACAACCCGAATAACGGCGGAACGGGCTAAAGGAATTCCGCATAAATTCAGTATTTTCTTGCTTTTTTATACACAAGCGTATATTCTTGTTGGGTTGATTATCTAAAGAATAAGGAGATCTACTTTGGGCAAATACAGCGGATCACGCAATCCTGTTAATTTTGCGAAAAGAATCGTCGTCAAGGTCGGCACATCGACCCTCACATACGACAACGGTAAAATGAACCTGGGCAACATCGACAGGCTCTGCCGTTCCATCTCCGACCTTATGAACCGCGGCAAAGAGGTCCTCCTCGTAAGCTCAGGCGCCATCGGTGTCGGCATCGGCTACCTTGACCTCAAGGAGCGCCCGACCACGACCCGTGAAAAGCAGGCTATCGCTTCCGTCGGCCAGTGCGAGCTCATGAACGCTTACGCAAGAAGCTTTTCCGAGTATTCCTACCGCTGCGGCCAGATCCTCCTCACCAAGGACGGCATCACAGACAAGCTCACCAGAGCTAACGTTACAAACACCATCGAGACTTTGCTCGAGATGAGAATAATCCCCGTCATCAACGAGAACGACTCCGTATCCACAACGGAGATCATGCACAACGGCACCTTCGGTGACAACGACACCCTGTCCGCAGACGTAGCAGTCCTCGCCAATGCCGATCTGCTCGTAATCCTCTCCGACGTTGACGGCCTTTACGATTCCAACCCCCGCGAAAACCCTGACGCTGAGCGCATCTCCTACGTTGACAAGGTCACACCCGAGATGCTCGACTTCACCGCAGGCAAGGGCTCCTGGCTCGGCACAGGCGGCATGGCTACAAAGATCACCGCCATGAGCAAGGTCACCGAGAACGGCATCATGGGCGTCATCGCAGACGGCGCCGGCATCCAGGTCCTCGAGAAGATCATCGACCAGGACGACGTCGGAACCTTCTTCGCAGCACAGTAAAAAGACCTGGAATAACGTATTTAACAATGTTAAAGCCTCCGCTTGGAGGCTTTTTTCATGTTATCTGTAGCTCTGTTCGATGATGTTATCCAGCATCGCCACGTCCAAAGGCGTTGTCTCAGACTCAAATGTATAAAACAGCCTGTCCCCCAATATGATTCCGGCTTCGTTATAATCTTTTGCCCTGGATAACATGTCTTCAGTGTACTTGGGATCGCCCATCTTCCCGCAATGCTCGTGATAAAGGACTCTTCGATCGCTCATCCTAAGGATAGAAAAATCCGGATATATTATTTTTTTGCCCACCTTAAGCGGGCACTCATATCTGTATGGAATTCCCTTCGCCCTCAGTCTGTCGGCGATGATGATCTCCGATTTTGACCTGACGCGCTCTCCTTTTAACGTGTAGAATTCTGTCGTTTCATTTTTAAATGCTTTTCGCTTATACGGGGCAGCCATCCATTTGGCCGCGAATTCATCGTCGCAGATGTTGATGGGTTGAGCATGCTTTTTCCGGCCTTCGGATAGCTGGTCAAAAACATCTTCCGCCAAAGTGTCCGGATAAATCCTTTGCATCTTTTCAATCGCAGTCAATTCGCGCTTTACTTCCTTAAGAACTCGCTTGAGGTAGTCCTTTTGTGTTAGCTCTTTGATAAGTTTCTCGTCATTAGGACCAAGATATTTCTCGCTTTCACTTGCTTTGCCTTGATAGAAATAATAATTGTCTTTTTGGTGCTTAACATTTATCCAGCCTTCGGGTAACTTCTCCAGTTTTTTCTCAATATCACTAATGCTTTTCGAAAGTAATTCTTGTCTCACTTCTAAATCCTGACGAATATTAATGGCCATTCTGAATTACCTCCTTTGACGAGTGAACTCATTATATGACCGCGTTATCAGTAAAACATCCGTTTTGAAGAAAGTTGAGACTTTGGAGCATTAATTGAGACTAGTCTTAAAACTCTGCTTCTGTATTTTTCAGTGTAAAAATCGTCGCAAAAATACAGAAAATCGCGTTTTTCTGTATTTTTCGACCCTATTTTCGAGCAATAAATACAGAAATCGACGCGAAGGACGAGATGGGACGCTAATGACGCGAAGGGCGCGAAGGGCGCGAAGGGCGCGAAAAAAGGGGGCCGCAGCCCCCTTAAATCACCTGATTGTTCAAAATTTTTACGCGCTCGCCTTAACCGTATTCCAGATCTCGGTGTACTTCTCTTCGATCACGTCGGAAGTGTAGTAAACCTCGAGGGAAGCGAAGATATCTGCCGTAGGATAGTAGTAGATGTTGCCGGAGACCTCAGGGTCGAGCATATCCTTAGCAGCGGTGTTAGGTGTGGAGTAGCCTACGTATTCGCAGTTCTCGAGAGCGATCTCGGGATCGTACATGAAGTTGATGAATTCCATGGCGCCGTCGTAGTTCTTGCAGTTTGTAGGAACGCACATCATGTCGACTGACCAGTTGGAGCCCTCGGGGAGAACGAAGCGGAGATCGATGTTGTCGTTGCCGAGTTCTTCGATTCTGTCGAGCATTACGATGTGGTCGCCGGACCATGCGATGGATGCTGCGAGCTCGCCTGCTGCCATCTTGTCCTTGAGGTTATCTACGCCGTAAGCGGGGTGCATGGCGCTCTTCTGGGCGATGAGGAGCTCGAGAGCTTCCTGGAGCTCAGCTTCGTTGGTGGAGTTGATGGAGTAGCCGAGGTAGTTGAGAGCCGCGCCGATGGATTCACGCATTGAATCGTACATGCCGATGCTCTGTGTATTCTCTGTATCGAAAAGAACGTCCCAGATAACTGCCGGATCTGTCGTATCCTCGGGAAGAGTGATCTTGTTCGCATCATAAACGAGGCCTACCGTGCAGTAGAGATAAGGTACTGCATAATCGAGGACCTGGCCTGAGACTGTTGCGTCATCAGTGTAAGTTACTTCGCGGAACATGGGATCCATGTACTGCTGGACAGCGGGAAGCTTGTTCCAGTCGAGAGGCTGGATCCAGTCTTCTTCGATGAGGCGGCAGACCATGTATTCGGAAGGGATGATTACGTCGTAGCCGTTTCCCAAGTTGGGGTACATGGACTCGTTGGTCTCGAAAGTCCTGTAGACGACTTCGTACTGGGGGAACTTAGCCTCAAACTTAGCGATCGTCTCTTCGGCAATGTACTCACCCCAGTTGTAGATGATGAGCTGCTGCTTCTTTGAGCAGCCGCAGGGCAGGATGGCTGCTCCGGCCATCAAAAGTGCTGTTACTGCAGAAATCACTTTCCTTACGTTTTTCATTTCTTTACTCTCCTTTTATATGCAATTGCATTTAACTGTATTATGTCCTGCTCTTACTTCTTCTTCGCGCCGGCAGGCTTTGCTTTCTTGAACGACGACAGATTGGACAATACCATGAGGATCAGGACTGCGCCGAACATCAGCGTCGTGAGCGCGTTCATCTTCGGGTTAACACCGAGCTTTGCCATTGAATAGATCATCATCGGCAGCGTCTGGATGGAGCTGTCTACGTTGAAGTTACTGATGAGGTAATCGTCGATCGAGAGCGTGAATGTGAGAAGGAGCGACGAGAGGATACCGGGCATTATCTCGGGGATGATGACCAGCCTCAATGTCTGGAATCTCGTGGCACCGAGGTCCATCGCGGCTTCCGTAAGGCTCTTGTCGAGCTGCTTGATCTTAGGGCTTATCGACAGGATCGCGAAAGGCACGCAGAGCGCGATGTGCGACATGATAAGCGTGAACTCGCTCTTCTGTACGCCAAGGAACGAGAACAAAAGCATGAACGAGATACCCGTTACGAGATCGGGCATGACGTTAGGCACGTAAGTCATCGTCATGGCGAAGTTCTGGATCTTCTTGTTAAGGTAAGCAAGACCAAGTGAGCTCATTACACCGAAAGCAGTTGATGCTACAGATGCGATGGCCGCAACCTTGAGAGTCTCTATAAGTGACTCGAGGATGCCGCTGCCGTCGGAGCCTTTGAACAGGCTCTTGTAGTTATCGAAAGTAAAACCGCCCCAGATAAATGATTTCGGCAGGCTGTTGAACGAATAGATAATGAGCACTGCGATAGGCAGGTAGATGAATACCAGAATGAGCGCGAGGTATGCGTTCGGTACGAGCTTTTTGAGGAATCTCATAATGCCATACCTCCGCTTCCGGCCTCTTTATCCTGGCCTCGTAATATACCCATGGTGAAGAGCACGAAGATCAAGAGCAGGAGCGATAACACGTTGCCCGCCTGATTGTATGTCGTACTCTCGTTTAAGATGAAGTTCTGGACGGTGTTGCCGATCGTCGTTTTCGAGCCCTCGTTAAGGATATCGGGGATCATGTAGAACGTAAGTGACGGCATGAATACCATCTGGATTCCGGAGATGACGCCGGGCAGGGACAGCGGGAAGATTACCCTGAAGAATGTCTGTACCTTGGTGGCGCCGAGATCGTATGCGGCCTCCGACAGGCTCGGGTCGAGCTTGATGAGCACCGAGTACAAAGGCAGTATCATGAACGGCAGGAAGTCGTTCGTCATTACGAGCTTTGTGATTATGTCAGCGAGCACCTCGTTCTTGAGGAAAAGGACCGGCGCGTCGATCATGCCCCACTGCTGCAGGATCGTGTTAAGAACGCCTGTCTCGCTGAAGAATGCGCGCCACGCGTAAGTCCTGAGCATCGTGTTCATCCACATCGGGAGCACGAAGAGCATGAGGAGCCTGGAGCCGCTCTGGCGCTTAGCCTTGGACTTTTTCGCAAGGATATAGCTTGCGGGGTATCCCAAAAGGAGGCAGCCGATCGTTGTCCACAGAGCATAGTCCAAGCTTCTTAAGAAGATGGAGAAATATTCCTGCAGACGGACGTCGCAGCCGTAGAATCTCGTGACTACTGTCTTGTTCTGGAAAAGAACCGCAAAGCCTGCCGTCGTGAACTCATATCCGCCGCCTGCAGCCTTCTTAAAGAAAGCGCGGAAGAGGATGAGGATCAAAGGCAGGATCGTGAAGATAACGATCCACGCAAGATAAGGATATGAGAATATCTTGTAGTTCATCTTGAGGTTGAGCGCGCCGTAGAGGCAGGCTGCAGCTCCGATGAAGAGCACGATCACCATGAGGTTGCCGGCAAAGGACTGCGCTACATAAAGTCTCTGGGGAGTCATGTTGTTGTCGTTGATCATCTGCTCGGAGACCATCTTGGACAATGTGATGACATGGACTATTGCGCGTGCGACAAAGAGCACCAAAACGCCTAAGTAACCAAACTTTCTCTTCTTGCTGGAATTGTAGTAGAACGGATAGCAAAGCGCCAATGTGAGCGCTGCAACGGATACAACGATCGTGATGACGAATGCCCATGCCGCAAAAGACTGGAAGTTAAGATTTACCGTGCCGCTCCTGATCCTGGTGAAGACCCTCGGATTTAAAAGGAGCGAGAAAAGTGAATATGTGCGGAAAGGCACATACTGCACGAACAGCTCGAACATCGGTATGAAGATACTGATGAAGGAGTAGAGCGCCGCGAAGATCATGACAAATGCATGGAGCGGCATTACCTTTAGTCTGGCTTTGAGTTCAGTCATTTATCAGCTGTCTCAACCTCCGCGTCTTCATCTGCCTTTTTAACATCTGCTTCTTCTACGACGTTCTCGCCGATAGTATTCTCGTTAGTCTCGCTCTTGCCGGTATTTGCGCCCGGATGCTTGATTCCGAAACTTCCGAAGTCAGGCGAGAGCTCTGATCTTCTCATGATCTGGATATCGTCAGGATCGACATAAAGACCTACGCGGCTTCCGACCTTGAAGGGGTCAACGTTCTGGACGAGCCACTCGATGCCGTCATCGGACTTTACGATCATCTCGTAGTGAACACCCTTGAAGATAAGGGAGATAACTTCGCCGTTGATCCTGCCTTCTGCTTCTTCGTCTACATAGAAGTCCTCAGGTCTGATAACAACGTCTACGAGGTTTGCGATGCCTTCCGTAAACTCAGGGAACAGAGGGTCAACGCAGTCAAATGTGATGCCGCTGGAGAGCGTAACTTCCTTATCCTTCTTCATTGTGCCCGCAACGATGTTGGATTCACCGATGAAGTCTGCGACATAAGCATTCTTGGGTTCGTTATAGATATCGATAGGTGTGCCGATCTGCTGGATGACGCCGTCCTTCATGACGATTATCGTGTCAGACATCGTGAGCGCCTCTTCCTGGTCGTGCGTAACGTAAACGAATGTGATGCCGAGCTCTCTTTGCATTTCCTTGAGCTCGATCTGCATCTCTTTTCGCATCTTGAGATCCAAAGCTCCCAAAGGCTCGTCCAAAAGGAGGATCCTCGGGCGGTTGACGATGGCTCTCGCGATGGCGACTCTCTGCATCTGGCCGCCTGAGAGCTGGTCGATATATCTCTCGCCGTAGTCGGCAAGACCTACTGTCTCCAGAGCCTTGTTTACTCTCTCTTCTATCTCTTTCTTATTGACCTTCTTGATCTTCAGGCCGAACGCAACGTTATTGAAAACATTGAGGTGCGGGAAAAGAGCATATCTCTGGAATACCGTGTTGATGTTGCGCTTGTTGGCGGGGACGCTCTTTAAGTCCATGCCTTCGAAATTGACGATGCCGGAATCAGCTGTCTCAAAGCCCGCGATGATACGGAGCGTAGTTGATTTTCCGCAGCCGGAGGGTCCCAGGAGCGTGATGAATTCGTTGTTCCTTATATAGAACGTAATATTCTTCAGTACCTTAGTACCGTCGAAGCTCTTGCACAGATCTTTGATCTCAATGATGTGCTCGCTTCCTGTGCTGTCTTCAAGGATCTGGTTGTATGCCATTATTTTCGCGCCCCCCCTAAGTAATTTCCCGTATCAATATCAGAAGCTCGGCGGCGATGAGATCCATATCGCCTTTGCCTGATGAGCTGTGTTGTTCTCAAGATAGTGCGGCTTGTCGCATGCGAGATAGAAGCTCTCGCCCTTCTTAGCCTGGTGTTTCTCTTTATCTATAACAATGGTGATAGTGCCTTCAAGTACATATCCGAACTCTTCGCCCTCGTGAGGGTTGTCGGGATAGGTGGATCCGCCCGGCCGGATCGTAACTAAGATGGGCTCCATCTCGTTCTTCTGCGCATTCGGGATGAGCCAGCAGATCTCGTTCTTGAGATCGAGGTCCTGCTTTACGGAGAAGTCTGCCTTGCCGTAAACGACTCTCTCGCTCGATTCCTCCCTGAAGAAGTGCGCGAAATCAGTGCCGAGGGCGTTCAATATATCCTCAAGAGTAGCCATTGAAGGCGATGTCTTGTCGCTCTCGAGAAGAGAAATAAATCCTTTGGAAAGTTCACATCTGTCACCCAGTTCTTCCTGGGTAAGACCGTTTTGAAGCCTGAGATTTTTGATCTTTGATCCGATTTCCATAATCTTTCCTGTTCTAAACCAAGAGTTTACTGGTACTAAACTTCAATGTGTGCGATTATACAACCTGCTAAACTCGTTGTAAAGTATTTCTAAACAAATATCCTATATATTTAATTATTTTTTCGAAGACTTGGGCCGGAGCCAAAAACTTCGGAAAAACAATATGCTTAGAAGGTCAAAGAGTATTGAAAAATAATTTGTGCAAAGTATAATAAATTTATTGAAGATAATTAACAAAATCTTTACAAAAGCTTGACATTCAGGGGGCAAAGGGATGGCAAACATTTTGGGTAACTTTATTAAGGGAAAAGATGGTGTGAACGTCGCTACACAGGGTGCGGGTTCCGGCTCTGGTACGCCGAACGTAAGACCGGCTAATGCCAACATCTCAAACATTCAGACATCAGGACGTCCGGGCGGACAGACCACCCGTACACCGTCCAATTCTACTGCTGCTCAACTTGCCAGAGAGCGTGCAGAAGCCGCTAAGGCCCAGATCGAGATGCGTAAGGCTGCAGAGGCTGCACGTAAGGAAGAACAGCTTAAGGAAAAGGGCATTGATGCCTCTGATAAGAAAGAGATCACACCTGTAGGACTCAAGCCGCCGATCAAGCGTCCTAAGTCCGCATCAGTTAATCACGCACAGTACATCGCAGAGCAGCAGAATGCAGCTGAAGGCGAAGGCAAGCCCGCGATCGAGCGCGCACCCCTGCCCGGCAGAAGCGCTGCACAGTCAGCACTTGCTGTTGCCCAGTCTGTTGCATTAAGAGCTCAGAACGAAGAGCGCAGAGCTAACCAGAAAGCTAAGGGCGCTGCCGCTAAGGTAGTCGAAGCAAGAAGCGCCGTTACAGCTGCTGAGGAAGCTCTCATCGCTGCACGTAAGACAGAAGAAGCCACGATCGCCAAGGAAGCTGCCGCAAAGGAAGCTACCCTCAAGGCCGTTGCCCGCGCAGAAGAAGCACGCGCTGCAGCTACAAAGGCTGAAGAGCTTGCCAAGGCTGCCATCGCCAAGGCTGAAGAAGAAGAGAAGGCTGCTGCCGCTCTTACAGCTGAGGAAGCAAAGCTCACAGAGCGCAGAAAGGCTGACGAGAAGGCAAGGATCGAGGCTGAGAAGGTTGAGCAGGAGACCAAGGCTGCAGTAATCACCGCAACCAAGGAAGAAGAAGCTGCTTCACAGGAGCTCGAAGCCGCAAAGGAAGCTCTCGCCAAGGCTCAGAACGAGCTCGATATCGCTAACCAGATGAAGGCTGAAGAAGATGCAAGAGCCGCTGCCGAGAAGGCTGAGAAGGAAGCACGCATCGCAGCCGAGAAGGCTATCGAAGAAGCACGCATCGCTGCTGCAAAGGCTGAAGAAGCAAGACAGGCAGCATTACTCGCAGAAGAAAAGGCAAGAGCCGCAGCAGCAAAGGCTGAGGAAGAAGCACGCATCGCTCAGGCTAAGGCTGAGGAGATCGCTAAGCTCAGAGCTGCAGCAGGCATCTTAGAACCCGTTAAGGAGACCGCAAAGGAAGAGCCCGCCGAAGAGAAGGCTGAAGAAGCGCCTGCTGCTGAGGCAGCTCCCATGAGACCTGCAGCTACAAGACCGGCAGGAAGACCCGGAGCTCAGGTCGAGAAAACTGAAACCGCATAATTTCAAAATTTTTAACTCAATTCAAAAGGGGTTGTCTCAAATAGAGGCAATCCTTTTTTGATGGTTTTCGAGCTCAAGAAAAAAGCTGCCCCGTGACCGGAACAGCTCTTTCTGTAATTTATTTTCGAAGTGGGTAATTATCCACGTTCGTCCAAAACTTTCTGTGCTCTGTCCTGAGCGATCGCGATTACCTCCGACAGCGGCTTCTGACCGGAGAAATATGCCGGCATCTCCTCAATGAGGATGAGATTGATCGCCGCATCCGCAACATTGCATGATGAGCAGCTTAAGACGATGTTCTCCATGTCTTCAACGTTCTTCTCGGTAAACTTGATATGGTCATCCGGATTGCCGTAAGCCATACGGTCTGAACCTTCCCCGCCGTAGTATTCGACAGCTTTCTTTCCTGCTTCTCTGAAGGCTTCACGGCTGATGACGAAATTATCCATCATCGCAAAATCCGTCTGTACTTCGTCGGATAAGAGCATCTTTACGAACTCACCGCAGGCGTCCACATTGTAAGCCTGTGCTGAAATGGCAACAGAGATATAAGGTGATACGACAGGTCCGCGTCCGTCAGAAGAAGGCAGTCCGAGGATGGCTGTGCCGCCCTGGCATTCATACATGCTGTAGAAATATGTGGATAATCCGTAGCAGCGTGTATAGATAGCAGGTCCTGCCTGATCAAGAGGCATGTCGCCCTTCATGATGGTTGCGCCCACAGCAAAAGACGGATCCATATCATTTCCTTCGTCCCATGATCTGGCTTTCTCAGGAACATTATTCTTTACATATTCTGCGAGCTGTTCAAACTCAGGGCCGGAAAAATCGATCTTGCCGTCCTTAACGAATTTATCGCTCATGGCAGTATAGAGTTTTACAAAATAGAATGCCTGTCCGGAAGTGATAACATCCTTGCCGTTCAACTGGCTTTTAAGGAACTTCTCGTACTCGTCTGTCGTAAAACCTATGCCGGATGCACCTGCATTTCTGGCATCTGTCTGAATGCCTTCCACTACGAAGCAGATAGGCAGATTATAGAGTTTGCCGTTGACCTTTGAAGAATCTATAACATTCGTAAAGTACTTCTCGGGATCAAGGCTGCCGACATAAGGTGTAAGGTCAGCCAGATAGTTGTCGTTGTTGAGCTGGCCGTATGTGCAGACATTCATAAGGATATCCGGACCTTCGCCGTTTAAGATGTCCATGGCAAGCTGGTTGCTCATTTTGGCATCCGAACCGAGCTGTATCTGCTCGTAGTCATCATCGCTGTTGATGTCTCTGTAATCTGCGTCGTCAAACTTCGAATAACGGTCAGTGACTTCAATAAAATATTCACTGTTTGTCTCATTGAACTTCAGGATCGCATCAGAGATCTTATCTGATGTATAGCCGTATGATGAATAAAGCTCGAGAATGTACTTGCCTGCATTAGGATTCTTGGCAGCCTTCGTAAACTCCACGATAGTGAAGTTCGCAATGTTATTGGATGCATACGCATTTGAGTTATAGCTGTCGCCGCAAAGAACGAAGGAATCATCATTGATCTCTGCGATCTGGAGGTTTGACAGGATATTTCTGTTCACGCCGCACCAGCTGTAATTAAAAACCGCTTCCATGCACTTTTCCTTGAAGTTGATCTTTGTTATGCCGACAGGTGTTGAGAAATATACACTGCCGTCAGAACCGGTGAACGGATTGTAGCAGAATTCGAGATCCAGCCATTCATAAGCACCTGCATCTGCTTCTGTCAGATTTCCGGACTGAAGATCCATCTCGAAAAATACATAATCACCGGCGCCTCCCTTGTTGACGGGAACTACAGCCGTTTTTTCATCTTTGAGAAGAACTACGGGGATGTCATAATAGTCCTCTCCTGCCTTCTTAACCTCAACAGTAGTCTTATGGCCGTCGGGCGCTGTAATGTAAAGGATGTAACTGGATCTTTCTTCCCATACCATTTCAGTATCAACTTTGTAATCGCCGAGCTTAAAGGTACGCTCGATATTCATACTATCGTCGGAATCGTCGCCTGAGCTCGAATCACTCACCTTGCCTGTGGCAGGATCGATCTCGACCGTCTTATTCATCGATTCATATGTATTCTCATCATAGACATACAGTGAAGCAATGATCATGCCGTTCTCATAGACAGCGTGGTCATAGTATTCATTCTCGCCGAATGCTTTTGAAAGATCGATCTTATTGATGCTCTCTCCGGAGGCTCTGTCGATTATCGAGATCTGGTTGAATGAATATTCCGAATAATCAAATGTTTCCCAGTTGATCTGGTCATCAGGCGGCATCTTATACTGGCCGCCGGTGAAAAGGATGATATTCTTGTCATCGGCACCTATCAGCTGCTGATATGTGGACTCGACCTCTCTGGAGGAATCGACATCGATCTCAACATCTGTGATCTTGCTGTCAAACCACGGCGTGTCTTCCGTGATCTTCTGCCCGCTGTGACTGGTGTCACTATTGTTGATATCATTTTCCTTATTCTTCTTACAAGCTGCCAGCGATCCCAACATCGAAGCAGCAAGAATCAAAGAAACCGCTTTAACGGATAACTTCTTCATGCGTTATTCTCCTTTAAATCCCCATTTGGTTTTAACAAGGATGATTGTAGAACCGCGAAAAATACATTCAGCATCAAAATCAAGGCAAAACTCAGGTAAACACGTTAAGGACATATTTCAAGTTATTCTGTTTTCGAGAATCTTTATAAGACGCGAAAAAGGGCTGCCCCTAAGGACAGCCCTTCGTTTCTATTCCTACATATCTCAAAGGATTAACCGCGCTCGTCAAGAACCTTCTGGGCTCTGTCCTGAGCAATAGTAACGACATCTGAAAGAGGTTTCTGGCCGGAGAAATATGCCGGCATCTCTTCTATGAGAATGAGATTGATCGCTGCATCAGCCGAGGTCATTTTCGAACAGCTCAGGATAATGTTCTCAAGGTCAGTAATCGTCTGCTCCGTAATATTAAGGCGGTTATCAAGAGGCTCTCCTGTAGCCCAGTCATATGACATGATCTCATACTTGCCTTCACCGTTATAGTAATCAACAGCCTTCTGGCCTACAGCCCTGAATGCTTCCCGGCTGAGAACGAAGTTGTCGTTCAGGGCAAGATCCAGCTGGACATCATCACTCAGGATCATCTTAACGAATTCACCACAGGCGTCTACATCGCATGCCTGTGCGGAGATCGCAATAGAAGTATAAGGTGCAACCATCGGTCCTCTTCCGTCGCTCGAAGGAATGCCGAGGATAGCTGTCGCGCCGTTCAGCATTGACATATCGGAAATATAACTCGAGAATCCGTAACAATATGCATAGCATGCAACCTGTTCCTCGTAACCCCTGTCGCCCTTAAAGACCGATGCGCCTACAGCGTAAGCTGTTTCATAGTATACATCATCGGAGTATACTACCTCGTCATCCCATGAAACTGAGCTCTCAGGGACATTGTTCTTAACGAATTCCGCAAGAGATTCAAAATCAGCGCCTGTAAAGTCAGCCTTGCCGTCTACGATGAACTTATCGGACATGTTATTGAAAAGCTTTGCAAAATAGATTGCCTGGCCCGAAGGAATTACATCCTTGCCGTTCAATGTCTCGTTAAGGAACTTCTCATATTCGGCTGTTGTGAAGCCTACGCCGGAACTTCCCGCATACTTCGCGTCTGTATGGATGCCTTCGATCGAGAAACATACCGGCAGGTTATAGAGCTTGCCGTCAACCTTTGCAGCATCTAATACGTTGGTAAAATACTTCTCCGGATCAAGGTCTCCGACGTACTTGGTAAGATCCGCAAGATAGTTCGTGCTGTTGAGCTGGCCATAGGAACTTACATTCATCAGGATATCCGGACCTTCGCCGTTTAAGATATCCATTGCAAGCTGGTTGCTCAGCTCCGAATCGACATTGAGCTGAACTTCCTCATATTCATCGTCACTATTTACATCATTGAAGGCCGAGTAATCGTTAGAGCTGTAACGGTCAGTAACCTCGATGAAGTAATCTTCGTTGGTCTCATTGAACTTCAGAAGGGCATCACTGACCTTGTCTTCTGTGTATCCCCAGGCTGAATAAAGCTCAAGGATAGTCTTGCCGGCATGAGGGTTCTTAGCTGCCTTTGTAAATTCGTAAATTATAAAATCTGATTCGTATCTGCTTGAGAATGCGCTGCTCGAGTAATCCTCACCGCAAAGGATGAAAGCATCATCTGAGAAAGAAGCTATCTCAAGGGAAGACAGCTTGGATCTGCTGACTCCGCACCAACTGTAATTGAAGACTTCTTCTGTTTTCTTCTCTTTGAAGTTGATCGTTGATATACCGGTGCTTGTCGTGTAATAAACTTTGTTGTCCGAACCGGAGAACGAGGAATAAATGCTGCTTGTATCCAGCCATTCGTAATCCTTGGCATCAAGCTCCGTGACAGTTCCCGTTGCAAGATCCAGTTCGAAATAGTACTTATCCGAAGTATCAGAAGTTACGGGTACAAGAGCTTTTCCTTCATTGAGCAGGAAAATGACGGGAATATCGTAATATTCTTTTCCCGCTTCCTTAATCTCAACCTCTTTTCTTGATCCGTCTGCCGAATGAATATAAAGTGTATACCAGGCTTCATCTTCCCAGTGCATCTCTGTATCTACTTTGTAATCGCCGAGCTGGAATGTACTCTCGATATTAGAGTCACCGAATTCTTCCTCACGGGTATCTGTCTGCTTACCTGTCTCGACATCGTAATCGACTTCTTTTCTTACCATCTCGTACGTATACTCATCGTATGAGCTTAAGATGGCAGTAACCGTTCCGTTGGAATATGAGGCATCCTCGATGAACTCGTTATCTGAGATACTGTCAGTCAGATCGATGGTCAGATTGGTCTCGCAGGTTTTTCTGTCGACTACCGTGAGCATGGCGATCGCGTAATCATTGTAATTGTATTTGTTCCAGTCAAAGTCGTCGGGAATCCTGTAATTGCCCGTTGTAATGACAACGATATAGTCATCGTCGGCTCCTGCCAGACGGTTATATGTATACTCGACTTTCTGGCTCTGATCGAGCTCCACTTCAACATCAAGCTCTTTGGCATCATACCAGGGCATGTCGGCTGTAATCTTAACGCCGCTCCTGCTGCCGTTCTTCGCTTTCTTCTTTCCGCAAGCGGCAAGCGGCATTATCATTGATACCGCAAGCGCCGAAGCGATGATCCTTATAGCAAATTTATTCATAAACACTCTCTCCTTAAAAGCTTTAGACACAATTCGATAGCCTGATTGTAAATTCCGGTAATATCCAATCTGCATCAAATTTATGGCAAAAGTTAGGTAAACAGATTAAAGACATATTACAAGGGATGTAAGCCGTGAAAAAGAGCTCCGGGAAAATCCCGAAGCTCTTTGAAATCAACTTGATTAATCTAAGTATAGATTACTCGATGATTGTAGAAACTGTACCAGCGCCTACTGTGTGACCACCCTCACGGATAGCGAACTTAAGACCCTGCTCCATAGCGATAGGAGTGATGAGGTCTGCTTCGATTGTTACGTGGTCACCAGGCATGCACATGTCTGTTCCCTCAGGAAGCTTGATAACGCCTGTAACGTCTGTTGTTCTGAAGTAGAACTGAGGACGGTAACCTGTTACGAAAGGCTTATGACGTCCACCCTCTTCCTTTGTAAGAACGTAAACTTGGCCTGTGAACTTTGTGTGAGGAGTTGTTGTGCCGGGCTTAGCGATAACCTGACCTCTTTCAACTTCCTTACGGTCGATACCACGGAGGAGGCAGCCGATGTTGTCACCAGCCTCAGCCTGATCCATTGACTTACGGAACATTTCTACACCAGTGATTGTTGTAGACTTAGGCTCGTCCTGGAGACCAACGATCTCTGCAGGATCACCAACCTTAACTGTACCTCTCTCAAGACGGCCTGTAGCAACTGTACCACGGCCGGAGATTGTGAATACGTCCTCAACAGGCATAAGGAACGGCTTGT
>JAEEGI010015854.1_pt1 | contig 15637 bp, 10 predicted proteins | sample 8958751 | NCBI WGS metagenome assembly JAEEGI01 (sample SAMN16246545, study PRJNA631951) | gut metagenome | biome: gut microbiome; feature: rumen; material: KS-attached | host: Bos | place: Iran: Karaj | collected 2018-10
AAAAACAAGAAACAAAAAATCGACATAAAACCACATTTTCCTTAGACTCTATAATAGAAATTTTATCTAAAGAAAAGCATTTAAGAAATTTAACAGATGTAAAATCAGTAAGTAAATTTTTAGTAGATAAATATGAATATTTCCAGAAAATAAATTCTCAAGGTGAAAAATCAAAATTAGAAAAAATTGTTTTTGCATTGAATTTAGAAAAATATGAACCAAATCAATATATAATAAAATATGATCAAGAAGGAGATAAATTTTATATTGTTTTAAAAGGAAAAGTTAAAGTAACAAAACCAACATATTTTCAAAAAAAAATGACAGTAAGAGAATATTTAGATTTAATATATGATATAAAAAATAATGAAAATGATTATTTAAAATATAAAAGAATAAATGATAAAAATTCAAGTTTAAATTTGAATATAGAATATTTACTTAATGTAGAATCTGATCCATTATTTGAGCAAAAATTTAATTTCTTAATAGAAAAAGAAGAAGATTTAGGAATTTTTTTTGATGGTTTTCCATTTGGAGAAATTGCTTTAATTAAAAGATGTAAAAGAAATGCTTTTGTAAAAGCTTTAAAAGATACTTATTGTATATCACTTACTAAACATGATTATCATAAAATTATGATTGAATTAGAACAAAAAAGATTAGAAAGAACTTTACAAGCTTTTCAAAAAACTTATCCTTTATTTCAATTTTGGAATTTAAATGATTTAATTAAATTATTTAATTGTTTATCTACTGTAAAAATTTCAAAAGGAGAGTTTTTATATAAACAAAATGAAAATTGTGAATATATTTATTTCATTAAAAGTGGAGTTTATGAAGTTTATTCTATGATTAGTTTAAATTGGGTAAAAGATTTTTTTAATTATATAATAAGTTCAAAAAATAATTTATTACATATTTTAATGGAACAAGATGAACGATTGAAAGAACCGGAATTGAGAAAATTATATGATAAATTATTAATTAATTGTGAAAAATCTCCTTGTAATTATGATCCTTTTATTAATAATAAAATTATGTCAAATTATGAATCAAGTAATACCATATTAATAGATAATAAAGAAGAAGAAGAAAAAATGTTAAACAAATATAGATTATTTAAAGTTTCACTTAAAATAATAGATAATAAAGATATAATTGGAATTGAAGATGCTTTAGAATTAAAAAAAAGATTTAATTATGTAAAATGTATTAGTCCACAAGGTGAATTGTTAAAAATTTCTTTATTTGATTTTTTTAAATTATTAAATACACTTAATGATGAAGTTAATAGAAAACTTATAAATGAATTAATAAGTGAAAAAAAAAGAGTTTTTTTTCGACAAATAGTACAAACAGCGAAAAATAAAGGAAAAAGATTTGATACTAAAATTGATTATCAATATAACATGTTTTTAATGGATAAAGATAAAGAAATGAAAAAAATAGCAAAAAAAATAACTGGTAATAATTACCAAAATATAGAAGATATTCCTAGAAATGTTGAAAATGAAATTTTAAAATATTTAAAGAATCCAAATAAAAAGAAAGAATATTTATTAAATGAAGATAATGATAATAAAAAGCTTTCAATTCAAGCAAATGCAAAATTAAATAATGAAATAAATAATTTTATTAAATTTCATAAACATCCTTTAACAAATAATTATCTTAAACAACATAAATTAAAATACCTTCATAGAAGAAATTTTTCTTCCTTAAAAAAATTTTTAGGGAAATCAAATGAATATTCAACTTTTAATCAATATAAAAGTTTGTCAAAAAATTTGAATTCTCCTCTTAAATATTCACAGAAAACAATAATACAAACAAATAATAATACAAATAGTTTTTTAACAGGAAGAAATAAAACATCTAAAAAATTATTTTTGAATAAATCTTTATCACCAAATAATGTTAAACCAAAAAGAGAGTTTAATAATTTTATTTTCAAATCACCGGAAAATTCAAATGATTTTTCAACAGATTTTTATAAAAATATTTTTTCTCCTAAAGTGAAAAGTTTATCATATAGATATAAAATGTTTGAACAAAATTTAAAAATTGCATCAACTAAAAAAATTAAATCAAAAAATATAAATAGAACAACTTTAAGTGATTCATCTGGAGAGAAGATTACATCTAAATCTAATTTGAGATATTCAAATTTTTCAAGTATTTTAAACGGGAAAAAAATTTATTTAAAAAAAAATTTTAGAAATGTATTAGAAAAAGAAGCCAAAAGAGATAAACCACAATATCCTTTAAATTTTCAAAGTAAATGAAAGAATAAAAAATGTGTTTTATACATTTGTAAAAAAATATATTTTTTTGTCAATTTTTGTAAATAAGTAAGATTTAATTGAATTAATAAATTTAAAATAATAGTTTAAATTTTTATATAAAAATTTAAAAAATGAAAGAAACAAGTTCTATGACAGTAAAAGAATTAATTGAAAATGTAAAAAAACATTTAAAATGTAATCTCAATTCTTTTTAATTAAAAGCTAGAGGATTAAAAAAAAATATTCAACAAAATACATCTAATCTTCAAATTAATTCTGAACAAATTAAAAAAGAAATTAAAGAAGAAATGATGATTGAAATGGAAAAACTATATAAAATATTTGAAGAAAAAATTACAAATCAAATAAATTTAAATATTAAAAATTTAGAAGAAAAGACGAAAAATTATATTGAAAATCAAGTTTCATTAATTAAAGACAATTTAGTATTTTCATCAAGAAAAAAAAAAGAAAATGAAAATAAAAGTACAATTAAAACTAATTCAGGAAGAATTAGTGATTTAGATACTCTAAAAGAAATAAGAGATGATTTAAATAATCATGAAGAAAATTTTGAAAAAGTTCAAGAAAATTTTATAAAAATAAATTCTAATATAAATCAATTAGAAGAAAATCAAAAAATATTTAATGAAATAATTATTACATTGAAAGATAATTATGATAAAATAAATAAAAAATTTGATGACCAAGTTAAAGTTTTAGATATATGGCAAAAAAATATATTCAATTCATTGAAAAATTCAATGAACAATGTAGTAGATAATTATAATAAAAAAAACAATAAAAATTCAGCAAATATAAAAAATGAAGAAAACAAAGAAAATTTTACAAGAAATTTACAAAATTCAGATGAAAATATAATAAAAACAATAGAAGATGTAAATAAAGAAAAAGAAGAAGAAAATGAAAACGTTTTAACAGATAATGCATATTATTTTGAAGATAAAGATAATGATCTTAGAGAACATACTCATGGATATATTAATAATGTTATTCAAGATTTTGCTTTAATTAATGATAATTTAGAACCAGAAAAAATAATATTAAATAATAATGAAAAATCAATTACAATTAAATCAAAAAATAATAATATTCAAAAAGAAAATAAAGAACAAAATGATGAAAAATCACAAAAAAATGAAGTTTATGTTAGAACTTCTGTAACAGAATTAATTGAACACAAAGACAATGAAATATTTTATAATTATCTTAAAAAATATATGCATCCTATGGAAAATATTGAAAATGAAATTGAATTTAATATTAATGAAAGTCAAAATAATAAAAAAAACGGAGATATAAGTAATTCTCAAAATGAAAATATTCAAAGTGATAATGGATATGAAGTAGAAGATAATTATGATGATATAGAAGAATTAAATATCTAAAATTTTAATTTTTCTTTTTAAATTATGTATCATTAAATAAATCTTTAAATTTCCTTGATATATTTATTATTTTTTTATCAAAATTATATTAATAAAAAAATAATATGTCATCATTATTTAAAACAGGAAGTGCAATATCTTTATTGAAATTGCCAATTAAAGAAAATAATCCTAGTTTCTCTTCTATTGATGAAGTTGATGAAACTGATTATTCAAGAATTCATACAAAAAGAAGAATTTATAGTTCTAATAATTTAAATTATATTTATTCAGATTCAATGAATAATGTAAATTCATCAAAAAGTCCTATTAACCGAAAGAAATTTCCATTAAAATTTAATAGTTTATATCTAAGATCAAATAGTTTTATTTATAATAATAAAAAATTTTTTTTGACAAATGATTCACCGTCAATGAAAATTTTGTTTTCACAACATAAACATGAAAAACTTGTTAATTCTCTTAAAAAAAAATTTAAATTAGATAATTTAAAAAATGAAATGGTAATTAAAGACCAATTGAATTATTATTCACCTAATGAATATTTTGAACCAACGAATTTATTTTCTGCATATAATTTTGTAAGAGACATTAAATCTAGAAATAAATATGAGCCTGCAATGATATATGATAAAAATGAAATTTTTTCTAAAGAAAATCCAATTAAATATGGTTTTAGAAGTTTTGTTAAATCATCTTCAAATGAGAAATCAAATATTCTAAAGAATTTACATTTAAATAAAAGTAATAGGAAAAAAAATAAATTTTGTGAAATTATAAAAGAATTAAAAAAAAACAATAAAATTATATTTCAAAAAAATCAAGAATTAACACAAACAATTAGAAAAAGAAAATTAAAGGAAAGTTTAAGTGAAGGTCATTTAATTTATGAAAAAAAAAAAAGAAAAAAAAAGAGCCATATGATTTTTCTCATTTAATAAGAAAAGAAAAATCTGTTTTAATAAATTATGATAAATTACTTAGAGATAATGGTAAAAATGTAAAATTATATTTAGAACCTTCTAATTATAAATATGTAGATCAAGCAATAAATCAATTAAAAAATGAAGAAAGATTATTACATAAAAAATTAGAAGGCAACAATGAATATGATATTAAATCTAAATTTTTATTAATGTTAAATGATTTTAAAAGAGTTACTTTTATAAATATGAATTTAAAAGAACAATTAAATTTAGGTGATTTTTATTCTAAACCAAAAGAATCAGAAGTACAAAAAATGAAAAGAAAAATGGAAAAAGTTGAAAATATAATGGATGATAATTTTTTAAAAACTCAAATTAAAAGACAACATGTTTTAAGAAGTATTCAAGAAAGAAAAGCACCTTCATATAAGCCAAAAAAATTAAGAGTAAAAGCTGAAGACAGAATAATAAAATTTTATATATAAAAATTTTTTATATATAATACTGAAATTATTTTTTTGTCAACTTATTTTTTTTAATCATTGTTTTAGATTTTTAATGTGATACAGAATGTTTTTGTTTAGTAAATATTTTATGAATTATAAATTTTTAAATATCAGAACTGTTAATTTATTTCTTTTATTTAATGAACTTATTTGAATTTAAATTTTGATTTTAATCTATTAAATTTATTTAAATAAAAAAATTTAAAAAAAATAATTTAAGAATAATTATTAATAATAATTGAAAGTTAAATATATACTCCAAAAATAATACAATTCATATTTTTATATAAATCATTTAAGTTATTTAATGTAAAATTTATTTACTAATAATAAATAATTATAATAATTTTAATTGTGATTTTTAATTGCAAAGATACTCATAAAACTAAACATTAAATAAATTATTAAAGATAAAGTACTTCCAAGAAAAGCATAAAAAAAATATAAATTATTTTTCCCAATACATTTAGAAGTCCAAGGACAATGATGATCAATTCCCATAATACAAATATCACAATCAGGGCAATGTTCAGTTCCTTTACTTAAATCCATAATTAATTTACATTTCGAACAAATTCTAAAAGTTCCAACTTTAGTTTTATTTAAATCATAATTTTCTAAATAATATTCTGGAGTTGGAGTCCCAGGATTTATTAATGATGTTATTAAATAAATTATAGTTTGAATAGTATATATACATAATCCAACATATTTAATTATTTCATTTAATGAATACCAAAAAGTATAATAATAAGTAAATGAAATTATAAAAAGTGATGTTGTCATACATAAAGTAAAGGGCCCTTTTTAAATATATTTTTTTTATAAATATTATATAAAGTTATTTTACTTACAATGAGGACCAATTATTATTAATGGATATCCATTTTTAGTGTACAGAAAGAAAAAACAATTTCCTCTTCTTTCATAATTTTTTTCTGGTCTTAATAAAGGTTCTTCTTTTACTATTAATGAATTAAATTTATTATTTGAATCATTATTCGTTGATGGTGATATATTTATCATTTCTGTTTCTATTTCTGATTTAAAAGAATTTGTATTCATCATTTCTCTTTCATTCATTTTAAATTTCTATAAAATTATTTAAAAAAAATAATTTATTCAATCTTAAAATAAAAACATATATATAAAAAAAAATATAAATATCCTTAAACAAATAAATCAAAATAAAATCTCAAAGAAAAAAAAATGAATAATAAAAAAATATCCAAAAAAATAAAAAATTAACTTTTTAAAAAATAACTATAAAACAAATATCCAAAAAAAAATATATAGAAAAAAAAAATGCAAAAAAATTTCATAAGACAAATTCTTCTCCTACTTTTATTAAACATATCAACATCATTAAAATATACTCAAACTGGGAAAATATCAATAGTATTACCATTTTCAATATCAACTAAAACGAATAAAATGCAATCAACATTACAAATAGGAACAAAGGATAATCAACCATATAAAAAATATGATTTCACAATAGATATAGGTTCCAAAACTTCATGGGTGAATGCTAATGATTATGTTGCATCAGATTCTACAAGTTTCAATGATACAGATATGAAAATTGAAGAATTTGGAGATGATGATTTTAGTTTGAAAGGAAATTCAGCTTTTGAAACTTTTTATTTAAATGAAGGTAGTTTAAAAGCTGAAACAGTTCAATTCTTAACTTCAATAGATACTTTCAATCCTTCAAGAGGAGAAAATGGAATTGGACTTGGGAAAGAAGTATTTGTTAATGGTTATGAACTTGCTTCTAGATTAAGTGCTCAAATTTCTGAAGAAACTCAAATGTTTGCTATTGAATATTTAACTGAAACTACTGAAACTACTGGTATGGGTAATTTATATTTCGGAGATTTAGATTTTTTAACTTCAAAAAAAAGTGTTTCTTTAAAAAAATTACATTTAGTTGACGAAGAAGGTTATAAACATAAGTGGGCTATGAGATTAAAATATATTTTTTATGGAAGTATTCTTGATGATAGGAAAAAAAAAATTAATGGTGTTTATTCTGTTTCTACCAAAGAACCTCATTGGAAAGTTAATACTCAAAATAATTTAGCTTTTTTTGAAACTGTTTATAATAAAATTTTATTGCCTGAAAATGATAAAGATGCTCTTTTCGATTCTTTAAAAAAAGAATATTTTCAAGGTACTGGAACTTATCCTTTATGTTCTCAAACTCCAAGTATATATAGTGAAAATATTACTACTTTTGTATGCAGAGGAGATGAAGTAATTAAATTAGGTCAAATTCATTTTGTTTTTGAAGATGTTACAAACAGAGATTTTGATATTTATTTAGATTACACTGATTTATTTTTTAAAATTGCTGAAGATAGATATGAATTTTTACTTGGTATTCATAAAGATATTCCAAGTACATATCGTTTAGGTCTACCAGTAATCAAGAAATTTACTTCTATATTTGATATGAAAAATAAAGAATTATATTTAGCTTCATTATCAAATAAAGCTGAGGTTTTTATAGATAATTCCCATGAAACTTCAGATGTGAGAAGCGTTGAATTTACATTAATGACAGAAAATAATTATCTACAAACTTCAGTTTTAGTAGCAAAACCACAAAAAGAATTAATGTTTACAATTGATATAGGATCTCCTAAAACTTGGGCAGATCAAACACAATATCCAACAGAATCAGTAGCATCATTCGATGAAGATTCATTAAATAATACATTATATGATCTTAGTGGAGTTAATGCACAAGATGTTTTTGAATATGGCAATGTCACTTTAGAAAAATTTGACTTTTTCTTAGCTGAGAAAATACAATATGTTCCTTCTGTAATAGAACCTCCTAAAGTTGTTTTAGGATTAGGAAAACCAAAAGATTCTGAAATTAGATTTTCTATTATGTATAGAATGTCTCAAACTAAAATCGATTATGAACCAAGATGTGTTATTGAATTTGGTGGTGATGATCCTGAAGGAGAAAAAATAGGAAGAATATATTATGGTAAAATTAGTTCTTATTTAACTCCTTACCAACAACATATTTATCCTGTTCCTCTTTCTCTTGATGGAGATGGAGTTCTTTATTATGGTAAATGGACCACTATTTTACATTATATTTTCTTTGGAAATATTTTAAAGGAAAAAAAACTTAATGGAAGATTTAAAGTTAGTACTTATGAACCACATATTTATTTTAATAAAAGAGTTGTTTTTGAAAGTAATTTAAATAAAATTGTGCTTCCTTATGATAGAAAAGATGAAATTATTGATATGCTTGAAGATTATTATTTCTCCGTTGATCATAAAAGCCAATGTGAAAAAAAAGAAGATACAACTTCAGGGGTAATAACTTTCTTATGTAATAAGACTTATGTAATTGCAATGAATGAATTTCATATTATATTAAAAGATGGAATGGATCTTTATTTTGAAAGTCAAGATCTTTTTGATTGTGAAAAAAATGTAGAAACATGTGAATTTTTAGTTGAATTCCGTCCAGAATATACTGACTTTTTAGCTTTAGGAGTAACAGTTTTAAGAAAATTTAGAACTTTAATTGATTTTCAACAAAGAACATTTTCTTTAATTTCAACTGATAATTTAGATTATGTTGATGTATATACTCCATCAGTTATAGGAACTGATTTATTTGGAATTAATTTCAAAGGAAAAACAAAAGAAAATTATTTAGAAGCAAATATTACATTCGGAAGTCATAGAGTAGTAATTCCAATGACAATAGATATTGGATCTAAGTATACTTGGGTAAAACAAGACAAATATGACGGGAAAAGTCAATATTTTAAAATAGTAAGTGAAAATGAAGAATATATAAATGCTGATTATCATATTTATGGAAACAAAGTAATTGATAATATTTATGGTGAAGGTGTTCCATTACATGATTTTAGTTTTATGCATATTTCTAAAATTGAAGGTGAAAATGACTTTTCTACTGTTTTAGGATTAGGAAGTAATTATGATCAAAATGGTTATAGTTTTATTCATCAAATTTATGATAAACAATTTCAAAAAATTCCTGAATATCAAAGACCTCATAATAGATTCCTTCTTCAATTTAATGAAAATGATGATGAATTTTATTCTGGCCAATTAATTTATGGTATTTTCGATGATTTTCTTGAAAGCAATAAATTAATTTCTACTACATTAAAATTAGATTCTGTTGATGGAAAAAAAGAAAAATGGGTTACTAATTTAACAGCAATTTATTTCCAAAATATATTAGTCAATAGAACTTCAAATGGTAGTTTTGAAGTTTTACTTTCAACTCCAAATTACAAACCAAAAGAATATAAAAATGTTGTTTTTGAAACAATGTACAATGGAATTTTAATACCTTATAGAGAAAAAGATACATATATGGAAATATTCAAACAACATTATTTTTCAGTTGATAAAAAACACTTATGTGAAATGAAAACTTTCAAAGAATTAGAACGTTATGAGAAAATATATTTTGAGTGTAGTAAAGAAAATATAGAAAAATTAGGTCCGCTTCATTTTGTTTTATCAAATGGTTTAGATATATATTTAGAATCAAAAGACTTATTTAAATGTACTGGAGATGTATGTGAATCTAGAGTAGAATCAAGAAATGATGTAGAAGATAGATTTATTTTCGGAACTGCCGTTCTTCGTAAATTCCAAACTTTATTTGATATTGATACAGATTCAATAACATTTATAGGAGAAGATAATTGGGATTATGTTTTCTTAACTCCAGATCATAAAGATCCAATTCAAGAAATTTCATTTACATATGATACTGAAAAAGGATTTTATACTTCTCCTGGATTCTTTGGAAGTAATATGGATAGAATTGATTTCGTAGTTGATATTGGAGGGGCAAAATCATGGATTTTTGAGCATGATTATGATTATGATGCTTCATTATCACATAAAATAATTGGAGATGGAGAAGTTCATGAAGAAGCTTATGAAATAAGAGGAAAGATTATTTCCGATACATTTTATTATAGTAATGCTAAATTAGATGATTTTCACTTTTTAGTTGGACAAGCTTTAGCTGACACTAAATTACCTGGAACTATTGCTTTTGGAAGAGCTTTTGCTGAGGAAACACAGGAAAGTTATTCTATTGTTAGGTTAATGAATAAAAAATTAGGTAATGTTAATACAGGAACTTTTATTTTACAATACGATGAAGATAAAACTAACGGTAAATCAACTGGTCAAGTTGTTTTTGGTAAAATTGAAGAATATTTAAAAGAAAAACAATATATAACTGATATTCCATTAACTCAATTAAATGGTAATAAATGGGCAGCTAGTCTTTCAAGGATATATTATGGAAATATATTAACAAATAAAACAAGTAATAATATATATAATGTATCAACATCAATTCCTTATTATAATGCTGCTAACATATCAATTGTTTTTGAAACAGTCTATGATCATATTGTAATACCATATGAAAATAAAGATGCTATATTTAATGAAATGGATGCATCATATTTTAAAGGAAAATGTAAAAAAACGACAGACGACAGAACATTTGAATATTTCAGATGTGATAAAAGTGCAATTATAACTTTAGGTGAAATTCATTTTATAATAGAAAGCGGAGAAAAAGATGTTGACTTATATTTTTCAGCATATGATTTATTCCAATGTCATGGAGAAGAATGTGATATGGAAATAAGAGCTGATAGTGCAATAAAGAAAAATCATTTTATATTTGGAAATACCTTTTTAAAGAAATTTAATACTATATTTGATTTAGAAAAAGAAACAATGCAAATAATAGGTAAAAGAAATAAAGCATTAGTTAAACATGTTAATCCAAATGATATGTTTAATGACCAAAAAGAAGGACCAATTCCAGATCCAAAAGATCCTTCTAAGCCAGAAGAGGGTGGAAATGGTGGTTCTACTACTACTGTTTTAGTTATTATTTTGTGTATTTTAATTGTTGGAGGTGGTGCTTTTGCTACTTACTATTTCTTAAAAAGTAAAAAAACTAGAACTGTTGTTGTTATCAATGAAAATGGTAGTTTTGGAAATATTAATGATAGTAAAGTTAATGAATTAACCTCTAATACTACTAGTACTAATCAGAAATAAAATTTTTGATTTAGTTTTTTCTTTGATTAAGAAATTAGATAATATTATCTTTCTTTTAAATATTTATCCTCTAAAATTCTTTTAAGATTATTTTTTTAATGTTCATTTTCTCATTTGGCAAAACCCAGAAATTTTTTTTACTTCCATTTAATCATAATTAATTATTTGTTTTATATTCTGGGTGATTATATTTTTTCCTTCTTTTTTATTTGATGAATAATAATCCTAATATCTATTTAATTTTAATGCTTCATATATCATTTTTTATATCTTTTCCTGTTTTATTTACATCACACACTTTTTGAAAAGTCATTTGTTTTTTATAATATTTTGATAATCATAATAACTCAAATATTTTATTTTTAAATTTAGTAAAAAAAAGTTTAATTTTAGTTTTTTTATTTATTATTCTTCATTTTCATATTTATAATTCCTTTCATATTCATATTATGAATGGAATTTATTTTATTTAATAAATTTCTTTGATATTTATTGTTCTTTTTGTTAAAACCATTTAATAAATTATTAGTACTTTTATTTGCACTTATATTTACAGATATATTCTTTTTGTTTGATTTAGGACAACTTATATTTCTTGATTTTCTGTGGACTGAACTTGAATTTATATTTCCTTCTTTAAAATAATTATTTGATTTAATTGGTAAATTACACATGCTTCTTTCAACATTTTTGAAAGTATCATCAGTATTACTCCTTATATGATGTGATTTTAAATTATTATCATTCTTTAAATTATTATTATATTGAATTGAATATGCATTTTGATTATGATTAATTACTGTTTTATTGTTGTTATTTATTTTTTTGCTATAACTAATAAAATTGGATAAATTACTTTTTTTCTTTGACAAATTTAAATTTGAATTATTTGAATTAATTTGAAATGGATGATTATATGATGTGACTGTATTATTATATAGATTTATTTTCTTTTTTATTTTTGAATTTATATTATTTTTAATTTCATTTTGAAAACTAAATTCTTTTTCAATTATAATATTTGAAGATTTATTCCTTGATTTTGAATTTTTAATATATTCTTTATTTCCTCTTTCAAAACTATTAATCTTTTCTGAATTAGGTTGTATTTCAATATAATTACTAATATTAAACATATTTCTTTCTTCGAAATTATTATTTTCAATTTTAAGAAGCATATTTTCCATCATTAAGTTTAAAATATCTTTTTCATTTTGAGCATTTTTTTCTTCTAAAACTTTAATACTTTCAATGTATTTTAATTTTAATTGAGCCAAAATATTTGAGAAATAAAAACTTATTCTATTATAAAATTCTTCATATTCATCATCTTCATCAAAATTAAATGAATTTTTAACCAAAAATAATTTTTCATAAATTTTTGTTAAATTTTCATAAATTACATTATTATTAGAAACTGCAATAGTATTAAATTCTTGATTATTGCTCATTTTTTTAAATTCAATTAATAAAAAAATAAGATATAAAAATAATAAACAATCGTTATTAAAATAATTTTATAACCTTATAAAAATTAAAATATTTAAAATTGAGCTTCAGCAAATTCTTTCATTTTTTTTCTCACTTCTTCTTTAAATTCTTCTTTGCTTATTTTTCCATCTTTATTTTTATCAGCTTTTTTCCAACTTTTTAAAACTGCTGAAAATGAACCTTTTTTCTTATTAATTGATGCTAAAAAATCATCAAAAAATTCACCATATTCTCTCATTTAAATACTTCCATCACCATTTTTGTCATAATTTTTAAATTGCAATTCAAAAACTTCATTAAATTTATCATCATTAGATATTATTTCTTTCACTTGTCTTTGAGCTTCTTTTAATTCTTCTTTATTATCTGACATTGTATTATAATAATTAAATAATTTTAATGTTATAAATGTTATTTTCAATTTGTTAATTTATAAAATATATGAATGGAAATTTAAAAATAGGAATTCTTTAAAACTATATTTCCAAATCAGTAAGAAGAATTTTATGGAAAAAAAATTGTGTGGAAATAGATTAGACTTAGATTTTATTTAAATATTTTATTTTAAACAATATTCAAATTATATAAATAAAGTTTAAATATAATATATTATTTATATTAAATAAAAAGGAAAATGATACTTTACTTAAAAATTATGTTTTGTTATTAATTTGATGTTTTTGAATTATATTTTTCAAGAAGATTATGTGTTCTTTCTTTTAAATCTTGAAGTTTATCTTTATAGCAATCTTTTATATTTATATTGGTGTTAATAATTATTTCTGAATTTTTTAAAATATCATCAATATTACAATTTCTTTTTATGTATTCATTTCCAGGATTAATTGTTATTTTTTTAATAGGAAAAATTCCGACTTTTTTAATAGTAATATTATTATTATCTGGATAATTTTTTTTAATTGAAGATGGTTTTTTATTGGAAGAAGATAAATTAAATTTAATATAATTTATTTCCTGTTTTAAATATTCAATTTCCGCATCTTTTTGCTCAATTATTTTTTTATAATCTTCAATAGATTTTTCCTTTCTTTGAGTACTATTTTTTTCAGAAACAATTGAACTTTTAGAATAATTTTGATGTGGTCTACTTGATAAAGAAATATTTGTATCTAAAGTTATAAATTTTTTACTAAAAATTGAGTATAAAATTTATTTACATTGGATAACTTGAATATTGTTTTTTATTTGAAAATCCATCATAAAATAATTTTTGACTTTTTATGTCATTTTTCTTACTTTTATTCATTTTCATTGTTTAAAATTAATTGAATATAATAATAAATAAATTTATTAGAAAAAAATATAATTAAAAATGTTTAATATTATTTTTACAATTTTTATGAGAATTTTTTCTGATAATTTGCTTTTTTTGGTTCATTAAAAAATCTTCTAATTCCTGTAAATTATATAATTCATCATCATATTGATTAATACATCTTTCAATTAAATCAGAATTCATTTCATTATTTACACTTTGTGAAGAAAATTCTTTAATTGAATTAGAATAATTTTTTTTATTTTTTTTTTCATTATTGTTTTCATATAAGTTTTTATTTGTTTTTGTATTTACATTTATAAAATATTTCATATTATCAGAATTATTCAAAATTGAAGGATGGACAATAGAATTTGAGATATTAATCGTATTATTTATATTAACATTTTGTTGAATTTTTTCATTTTCATTTTTAACTTTTTCATTTATATTTTTCAAATTACCAAAATTATTTTCTTTTAATTTATCTTGTATATGTGTTAATTGTATATTTTTATCCTTTTCTCTTAATTGTTTATTTAATCTTTCAATTTCTTCAATATATAAATAAATTTCTTGGAATAATATTATTAACAATTTATTATAAGGAGAAGGAATATCTTTTTGAAATTGAAGAGATTCTGTTTCTAAGTAAAATTTGAGATTTAATTTTTCACATTTTTTCTTAAATATTGAAGTTTCGATATCATAATAATCATTTAAATTATTTAATGGAATTGAATCTAATAAAGACTTTATTGATATATTTTCTTTATTAAAATCATTTAATAATTTCATATCTTCAAAAGAATTCTTTTCTGAACTCATTTATTCAATTTTTGAATATAATTTAATAATAAATAAATTTCATTTTTAACAGACAAATATAATTATTATTTTAATTATATATTTCATTTTTTTTGTCTTCTACCACCTGATTTTCACAAATTTAATTGTTTATTAAACGAAATATAAACAATAATCTCAATCAATCACTCAAAAGAATAATTAATGAAAAAATTTTTGTGAAAAAATTAAAAAGTTTAATATTATAACTTCCTTGCGCTATTCTATTGCAAAGAAATAATAAAATATAAAAAATAATATATAAATTAAAATTTAATATCGAGAAGATTGATTATCATTGAAACCTTCTTTCATAAAAAAGACAATTCAGATAAAAATATTTTAACAATAATTATATTTTGTTCATTTCTTAAAATTTTTTATGTTATTTATGAATAAATTCATCTTCTTTTTCATTTTTCGATATTAAATTTTTTTGGTTATTTTCATAATTAATTAATTGCCATGATTTTGAATTTTTTTCTCTCATATTTTTTAAAAATAAATTAAAAGAATTATTTCCTTAAAATCTAAAATATATTGTTTTTTTAAATTTATTTTAAATTTTAAGAAAAAAAAATTTCTATTTTAATCATTGGATTTTGTTAAAAAAAATCTGGTTTTTGGTTTTGAAATTTTTGTTTGGGAAAATCATATAAATGCAAAATAAGAATAAAACAAGTTATAGAATTTTTGAAAATCATTTTAATTATAATAAAGAAAACTTCAATTTTAAAATATTTTGAACAAAAAAATATTATTATGATTCTATATTAAAGGC
>JAEEGI010015856.1_pt1 | contig 15634 bp, 8 predicted proteins | sample 8958751 | NCBI WGS metagenome assembly JAEEGI01 (sample SAMN16246545, study PRJNA631951) | gut metagenome | biome: gut microbiome; feature: rumen; material: KS-attached | host: Bos | place: Iran: Karaj | collected 2018-10
CTACGAGCACATGGTTTTTCATGGCATGGTCTATATCACTTTTGCCACCGAGATGGGTACTATCTATACCCTTGAGGAGTTGCAGGCTATCAGCGGCATTTGCAAGCGCTATAAGTTGCCGATGTTTATTGATGGCGCTCGTCTGGGCTACGGACTGATGGCCGAGGGCTGCGATGTGACCTTGCCCCAGCTTGCCGACCTGTGCGACGTGTTCTATTTGGGTGGCACCAAGTGTGGTGCCTATTGTGGAGAGGCCGTCGTTTTCCCGCACCACAATGCTCCGGCCCACTTCTTTACCGTCGTCAAGCAACATGGCGCCCTGTTGGCAAAGGGCCGTCTGCTAGGCATCCAGTTTGACACGCTGATGACCGACGGACTCTTCTTCAAAATCGCCCGTCACGCTGTTGAGCAGGCGATGAGGTTGCGTGCCGCTTTCGTCAGCAAGGGCTATAAGATGTACTCCGACTCGCCCACCAATCAGCAGTTTGTTCTCTTGGACAAGGCGACGATAGCGCTTTTGGAGAAGGATTTTGTCTTTGAGCAGTGGTTCCCCGTCGGTGACCTGATGAATTGCCGTTTTGTCACCAGTTGGGCTACCCGTCTTGAGGATGTTGATGCCCTCATTGCCGCTTTGCCTGAACAGAGTTAAGATATTTTTACCAGTAAAAACTATTATCTCATTTAAAGTTGGATGAAATTGATGATTGCGGCTTTTGCAGTCGCGAGTTGCACTTGTGCAGCTTGGCTTTCGCTTGGCTTTATGACACCCAACAGTGAAAGGTAACTGATTAATGGCGGGAACGGGATGTTAATACCCTGTTTACCCGCCATTTTTTTTGTTGCACAATGTGTTGATGTCTTAGAAATTTCTCTGATTTACAGCGACTTAATGTTTTGTCAAAAAGTCGTGAGTATTCCTGTTGGGTAGCATGGTAGAGAGGTCATTGGTGTTGTTACTGGTTGTTAAAGTTGTTTGACATAACAGCCATGTCAATAATTTTTTGTAACTTTGCACGTTTTTTAGATAGAGAGAATGGCGAATATCCTGAACATAGAGACTTCAACTGACGTGTGCTCGGTGGCATTGACCAGCGAGGGGCAGGTGCTGGACCACCGTGAGAACTACGAGGGTCAGACCCATGCTACACTGTTGAGCCAGTATGTGAAGGAGATGCTGGACTATGCCCGTTCCCGCGAGATGAAACTCGATGCTATCGCAGTGAGCATCGGCCCTGGCTCTTACACGGGATTGCGCATCGGCTTGAGCGAGGCCAAGGGGTTGGCTTTCGGCCTGGGTGTACCCCTCATTGGAATCAATACCTTGAAATTGATGACAGTGAGCACGATGTTCAACCATTTTATAGAGGATGAAAAGGTGCTTTTTGTTCCGATGATTGACGCCCGTCGAATGGAGGTCTATACAGCCGCCTACACATCAGCACTCCAAGCCGTTGTGGAGCCACAGGCGATGATTCTTGACGAACAGTCATTTGAAGCCCAGTTAAAGCAGGGTTACACTCTCGTGCTGATGGGCAATGGCAGTGATAAGGCTCGTCAGGTGCTTACCCATGAAGGTGTGCGCTTTATCGAGGGCATCAAACCCGTGGCTGTCGATATGCTGGCGCTTGCCGAGAAAGCTTACCGCGAGAATGACTTCATTGATGTCGCCTACAGCACGCCGCTCTATCTGAAAGAATTCCAGGCTACGAAGCCCAAGAGCCCACTTTAATGCTCGCTGTGCTCGCAGTTTAGAGTATATAGTTTAGAGAGCATTCGCTTTCTGACAACCGGCAATTGAAAACTGTCAACTGAAGACTGACAATTGAAATTTTACACAGATATGCTGACATATAATTCAGATCTCAAAAAACTGGTGCTTCCCGAGTACGGGCGCAATATCCAACAGATGGTGGACTACTGCCTGACCATTGAGGACCGCGATGAGCGCACCCACTGCGCTTACACCATTGTTCAGAACATGGCTAACATGTCGCCTCAACAGCGTGCCGAGACTGACTACCAACACAAGTTGTGGGACCACCTGATGATTATGAGCGGTTTCCAACTGGATGTGGATTTCCCCTTTGATGATATCATCAGGGAAGAGAACCTTGACACCAAGCCCGAGCCCATCAAGTATGAGCTCCAGCCCATCCAGTTCCGCCACTACGGCAAGAACATTGAGCGCATGATCGCCCGTGCAGCTGAGTATCCTGAGGGTGAGGAACGCGATGCCCTGGTCATGCTACTTGCCAATCACATGAAGAAGCTCATTTTCCAGATCAACAACGAGGATGTGGAAGATGCTAAGATCTTCAAAGACCTGGCTTATTATAGCCAAGGTGTGATTCGTCTGGATCCTGAAACTCATCATTTGCATGAGTATCAGGTAGTGAAACCTGCCCAACCGACAGGTAAAAAGAAAAAGAAGAAATGATTTTTATGCGAGCTGGCGCTCGCGGTTTAGAGTTTATTATGCGAGCTGGCGCTCGCGGTTTAGAGTTTATTATGCGAGCTGGCGCTCGCGGTTTAGAGTTTAATGTTTAGAGTTTAGAGATGCATCCGCTTCCAAACAACTAACATCTAAAGTCTAACGTCTAAGGTCTAACGTCTGACAACTAAAAAATGATACAACGCGAGGAACTCATACTGATCGGACACTACAATAAGCCGCATGGCGTTGTTGGGGAAATCTCGGCAACTGTCGATGTGGACTTTGATGTGTTGCAGTCCCTCACGTGCCTAGTGAGCGAAATCGAGGGTATCTATGTGCCGTTCTTTGTCAACGCGTGCCGTCCCAAGACCACCGAGACCGTATTGCTCACGATTGATGGCATAGCCAACGAGCAGATGGCATCACGGCTTGTGAACCATGACATCTTTGCCCTAAAGAGAGATTTCAGTGATGCTAGTGAAGATGCTGATGCCGACGGCTACCCCCTGGATTACTTCATCGGCTTTGAACTGCGTGACAGTGATGGTAGCAGGGTGGGGGAAATCACTGATGTTGACGAACAGACCGAGAACGCCATCTTCATTGTTGACCGTGATGGCACCGAACTGATGGTGCCTGCCAATGATGACCTGATTGTGGAATTTGACATAGATAAGCGACTGATGGTCATGGATATTCCCGAAGGACTCCTTGACTTGAATGACTAAATAAATGCAGTAACTGAATCATGCTACGTGCTACACATATCCGATTGACGATATTGGCCTTGCTTCTCATAGCCGGGCTGCAAACCATCAATGCTAAGGACGATTATGACATCTATGATCTCTCGCTTGACGAGAACCTTGTCTTGCCCGAGATCAAGAATGAAAAGCAAGCCGATAAAATCCAAGATTACCAACTTGATATGGCGGTTGCTTTCAAGAAATCGAACTATGATGTGGAAATCATGCGTGACGATGAGGTCATTGTCATTACTATCCCTGCCAGCCAGCTGTTTGACGCTAACGATACGGTGCTGAACCAAGTCGGCGTGGAGAGGCTGAAACCGTTCCTCAGGATGATAAAGAATCCGGGCTTCTACAAAATGCTACTGGTCATGCATAGCGACAATACCGGCAGTGAAGTCTATACACTGAATCTCACTCGCCAGCGGGTCAATGCCATCTTTGACTGGTTTGACGAGAATGGTAGTGTGGATTATGTGGTTCCCTATGCCCTGGGTGATACCGATCCCATAGTGGACAACAACTCGGTTGAGAACCGCAAGCGCAACCGTCGCCTGGAAATTTATCTCGTACCTGAAAAGACGATGATACAGCAGGCTAAGAAAGGCGTCATCAACATCAGCCACATCGCTAAGAATTAGCCCTTCATTCAGGGCCAATCTGTGCTGTGGCTCATTAACGATAGAATAATCAACAACTAACAACTAAATAATAATGGCAAAAGAATTAAAGGATTTAACGAAGAGAGCCGACAATTACTCTCAATGGTATAACGAACTGGTAGTGAAGGCCGACCTTGCCGAGCAATCGGCAGTACGCGGCTGTATGGTCATCAAGCCCTATGGCTACGCCATCTGGGAAAAGATGCAGCGTCAGCTGGACGACATGTTCAAGGCCACTGGCGTCCAGAACGCTTATTTCCCCCTGCTTATTCCCAAGTCATTCCTCAGCCGTGAAGCCGACCATGTAGAAGGCTTTGCCAAGGAATGTGCTGTGGTTACCCATTATCGCCTGATGAACGATCCCGGTGGCAAGGGTGTCGTTGTCGATCCCTCGGCCCGTCTGGAGGAGGAACTGGTTATCCGTCCCACCAGCGAGACCATCATCTGGAACACCTATCGCAACTGGATCAATAGCTATCGTGACCTGCCCCTGCTCATCAACCAGTGGGCCAACGTTTTCCGTTGGGAAATGCGTACGCGCATGTTCCTTCGTACTGCCGAGTTCCTCTGGCAAGAAGGTCATACCGCTCACGCCACCAAGGAGGAAGCCGAGGCTAAGGCTATTGAGATGCTGAACGTTTATGCCGAATTTGCCGAGAAATATATGGCTCTGCCTGTTATTAAGGGTATCAAGACCGCCAACGAGCGCTTTGCCGGTGCTCTTGAGACTTACACCATCGAGGCGATGATGCAGGACGGTAAGGCTCTGCAGTCGGGAACTAGCCACTTCCTGGGCCAGAATTTCGCCAAGGCCTTTGACGTGAAGTTCATTGACAAGGAGAACAAGTTACAGGATGTTTGGGCCACCTCTTGGGGCGTATCCACGCGCTTGATGGGTGCTCTCATCATGACCCATAGTGATGATAACGGCCTCGTACTGCCTCCGCATCTGGCTCCCATCCAGGTGGTTATCGTTCCTGTCTATAAGACCAATGACCAGCTTGATGAAATCAACAAGGTCGTTGAACCCATTGTGGCTAATTTGCGTGGTATGGGCATTTCTGTCAAGTATGACAACGCCGATAACAAGCGTCCGGGCTTCAAGTTTGCTGACTATGAACTGAAGGGCGTTCCTGTGCGTCTCGTGCTCGGTGCCCGCGATATTGAGGCCGGAACTGTCGAGGTAATGCGCCGCGACACGCTCGAGAAGAACAGCGAGCAACTGGCCGGTATTGAGAACCGCGTCAAGGAACTGCTTGAGGAAATCCAGCAGAATATCTATACCAAGGCTCTGAACCAGCGTGAGCGCATGACTTACAAGGTGGATACTTGGGAAGAGTTTAAGGAGCAGATTGAGAAGGGTGGCTTCATCCTTGCTCACTGGGACGGAACCGGCGAGACCGAGGACAAAATCAAGGAAGAGACCAAGGCTACCATCCGCTGCATCCCTCTGGATGCTCCCGAGGAAGAGGGCAAGTGTATCTATAGCGGCAAGCCCAGCAAGCGTCGCGTCATTTTTGCCCGCAATTACTAAAGATTGTTGAGTAAACGATTGCATTGCCCGCCATCTTGTTGATTATCAGCGAGATGACGGGCAATTTTTGTCTTGTTGCGCTTTTCCTTAATGAGTTGACTAATAGGCATTTGACATTATTTATAGTATAAAGTGTGTGTGATTTGGTGAAAAATTGAGGATTTTTTTGTACCTTTGTGCCCAAATTTTCAATATTTAACTATCAAGTTATGTTGGACTTACTGTTTGAAACTAGTTGGGAGGTCTGCAACAAGGTGGGCGGTATTTATGCCGTATTATCCACCAAGGCCAAGACACTCCATAAACGATATAAGGATAACCTGATATTTATCGGACCCGACCTGTGGACCGAAGATAACCCGTCTCCGACCTTTATCGAGTCGCGCACCCCGCTTGCCTCATGGTTGCGCCGGGCTCAGTTACCCGAAGGGATGCACGTGAGGTTAGGACGCTGGGATATTCCTGGCAAGCCCATCGCTGTGCTTGTAACTTTCGGCTCGCTCTACACCTACAAGAATGCACTGTATTCCGAGATGTGGAGCAACTACCGTGTGGATTCGCTTCATGCCTATGGCGACTATGACGAGTCCTGCATGTTCTCCTATGCTGCTGCTATTGTCATCGAGAGCATTGTCAAGTGGAAAAATGACTCCAAATTGAGGGTGGTGGCCCACTTTGATGAGTGGACGACGGGAATGGGACTGCTTTATGTCAAGACCCATCTGCCGCAGGTGGCCACCGTCTTCACAACCCATGCCACAAGTATCGGCCGCAGCATCTGCGGCAACGGCAAGCCGCTGTATGACTATATGCAGGGCTACAATGGCGATCAGATGGCAGTAGAGCTCAACATGCAGTCCAAGCACTCCCTTGAGAAGGCTGCAGCACATGCTGCTGATTCCTTCACGACGGTGAGTGATGTCACTGCTCGGGAGTGTCGCCAGCTCTTGGAGCGTTATCCCATGGTAACGCCCAACGGCTTTGAACAGAACTATGTCCCCAAGGGCGCCATTTTCACCGCCAAGCGGGATGCCGCACGCCAGCAAATCATGAAAGTTGCGTCTTGTCTCACGGGACAACACTACGCCGATGATACGCTGATCGTCGCCACCTCGGGCCGCCTTGAGATGCGCAACAAGGGCATTGACGTCTATCTGGATGCCGTCTCCTCGCTGCGTAATTCACTCAAATTTGTGTCGAGCAAGGAGCGCAAGGTGATTGCCTTGGTACTTGTGCCCGCGTGGATGAAGGCGCCTCGTGTTGACCTGATTGAGAACCTCCATGCCGACAGTCCTCACCGCCTGTTCGACCCGGTCATCACACATTACCTCCACAACCAGGACAACGATCCCATTTATAACCGCATCAATGCTCTGGGTTTCCACAACGAGCCTCAAGACAAAGTGACTGTCATTGACGTGCCCTGCTACCTGAACGGTAACGACGGCATCTTCAACATGGCTTACTATGACCTGCTGCCAGGCCTTGATGCCGCTGTGTTCCCGTCCTACTACGAGCCCTGGGGTTACACTCCGCTCGAGAGTGCCGCCTTTGGCGTTCCCACCATCACAACTGACCTGGCCGGCTTTGGCCAGTGGGTGCTGGACCGCTTCGGTGATGACTCCGACCGATACGGCGTGAAGGTGCTCCACCGCACCGACAGCAACTACGACGAGACCTTCAGGGCTATCGCGATGAGCCTGATGAACCTGTATGTGATGAGCGACAAGGACAATCGCGCTATCCGCAATGCCAACCGAACGACCAGCAAGGCCGCCTCGTGGGATAATTTCATCGCCAGCTATGACGAAGCCTATAACCATGCCATCGACAGGGCTGCCCAGCGCATGAAGAACAGAATAACCAACAAAACTAACAAAACAACATAACTACAAAATCCGATTATGAAATTTAAAGTCAGCAACACCAATGATCCTCAATGGAGGAGCATCACTGTAAAGTCCGAACTGCCGGGCAAACTCAACAAACTCAATGAACTGTCACGCAACTTGTGGTGGGCATGGAATACCGAGGGTAAGACCTTGTTCCATGACCTGGACCGCGACACCTGGCGTGCTACCAGCGAGAACCCCGTGAAGATGCTGCAGCGTCTGTCCAACGAGAAGATTGAAGCCATCCAGGCTGATTCTAAGATGATGGCTCGCATCGACAGCACCTATGAACTCTACAAAGAATACATGAAGAAGCCCTTGCGCAGCGACCTGCCGTCGATTGCCTACTTCAGCATGGAGTACGGCCTGTGCAATGCTATCAAGATTTATTCCGGTGGTCTCGGCATCCTCGCCGGTGACTATGTGAAGGAAGCCAGCGACCGCTGTGTGAGGATGACCTCCGTGGGTTTCCTCTATCGCTACGGCTATTTCACTCAGACGCTCTCGATGGATGGCCAGCAGATTGCCAACTACGAGGCGCAGAACTTCAACCAGTTGCCCATCGAGCCTGTGCTTGACGAGAACGGACAGCAGTTGGTGCACGAGGTGCCTTATCCCGGCCGCACTATTTATGCCAACGTGTGGAAGGCCAACGTGGGACGTGTCACCCTCTATCTGCTGGATACCGATCTGGACCGCAACAGCGAATATGACCGCGAGATTACCCACAAGCTCTATGGTGGCGACTGGGAGAACCGCATCAAGCAGGAATATATGCTGGGCATCGGTGGCGTGCTGCTGCTCAAGCGCCTGGGCATCAAGGCCGACATCTACCATTGCAACGAGGGTCATGCCGCGTTGCTCAACCTGCAGCGATTGGTGGACTGTGTTGAGGACGAGGGCTTGACCTTTAACGAGGCCCTGGAAGTGGTACGTGCCACTTCGCTCTATACCGTTCACACGCCTGTTCCTGCAGGCCACGACTACTTTGACGAGGAACTCTTCGGCAGGTACATGGGTGGATATCCCGAGCGCCTCGGCATCTCTTGGCAGGAACTCATGGACATGGGCCGTGAGAACCCTGGCAGCGACGAGCGTTTCTGCATGAGCACCTTCGCCCTGAACACTACCCAGGAGAGCAACGGCGTGAGCTGGCTCCATGGCGAGGTGAGCAAGAAGATGTTTGCTGGTCTGTGGAAGGGCTATGCCCCCGAGGAGTCTCACGTGGGTTATGTCACCAATGGCGTTCACATGCCCACTTGGGCAGCAAGCGAGTGGAAGGTCTTCTACCGCGAGGTGCTGGGTGAGGACTTCCTTGACCACCAGGAGCTGGAGTCGGCATGGGCACCCCTGATGAATGTCCCCGACGAAAAGATTTGGGAGATGCGCATGACATTGAAGCAGAAGTTCATCCGATACGTCAAGCGTGACTTCAAGGAGAGCTGGCTCAAGAACCAGGGCGACCCCACGCGCATCGCCAACATCGTTGACAAGATCAACCCCGATGCACTGCTCATCGGCTTTGCCCGCCGTTTCGCCACCTATAAGCGCGCCCACCTCATCTTCAACGACCTGGAGCGCCTCAAGAAGATCGTCAATGACGAGCGTTACCCCGTCCAGTTCATCTTTGCAGGTAAGGCCCATCCTGCCGACGGTGCCGGTCAGGGATTGATTAAGCGCATCATCGAGATCAGCAAGATGCCGGAGTTCCTGGGCAAGATCATCTTCCTCGAGAACTACGACATGACACTGTCCAAGCGCCTCATCACCGGTGTGGACGTATGGCTCAACACCCCGACACGTCCCATGGAGGCTTCGGGTACCTCGGGCGAGAAGGCCGAGATGAACGGCCTGCTCAACTTCTCGGTGCTCGACGGCTGGTGGTATGAGGGCTATCGTGAAGGCGCCGGCTGGGCTCTGACTAGCAAGCGTACCTATACCGACCAGGCTCAGCAGGACCGTCTCGACTCGGCAACCATCTACTCCATGCTTGAGAACGAGATTATCCCTCTGTATTTTGCCAAGAACAGCAAGGGCTACTCTCCCGAGTGGATCCAGTACATCAAGAATTCGATGGTTCACATTGCGCCCAACTACACCATGTCGCGCATGATGAGAGACTATTTCGAGAAGTTCTACTGCCCGCAGGCCGAGCGTGCCCACAGTCTCATCAAGAACAAGTATGCCCTCGCCAAGCAGATCGTTGCCTGGAAGGAGAATATCGCCAAGCATTGGGACGACGTGCAGCTCGTCGGCGAGATTATGGGTAACCGCGAAGCCATTTCGGCCGGTTGTGCCGACATCAACGTGACCATGCGCCTCGACACTGCAGGACTGGGACGTGACGTGAAGCTCGAGCTCGTCGTTTATAAGGAGGAAGACGGCAAGACCGACTTCTATCGCAAGGCACAGTTCGACGTCGTGGCCGAGGATGGCAACATCCTGACTTATAATTGCAAAGTCCCCTTCCGTGAGAACGGTGTCTTCCGCTATGCCTATCGCGCATTCCCCTGGAATGACCTGCTTCCCCACCGCCAGGACTTCGCCTACCTGAAGTGGTTCTGATATCTTATGCTCGCTGCGCTCGCAGTTTAGAGTTTAAAGTTTAATGTTTAGAGAGGCATCCGCACACGGGGCCTCTCTAATCTTTTTATCTAATCATGAATCAGCTAGCATAGCGATCTTTATGATACGACTTAGCGACTTGGCGGCTTTGCGTAAGATTATTTCAGACGTTGCCGTGTGCACGGAAAAAACGGGAAAATGCTTGTTGTTCATAAAAGTTTTGTATATTTGCAAGTTAAAACCGAAGCAATCGAGATGTTTGGCAAAAAGGGAAATATGTTCAGTAAGCTCGCCAAGTGGGCGTCGGCTGGCATTGTGGGCATGGTGGCAGCGCTGCCGTTTGCCCTCTATATCCCTTGGGTGCAGAACAAGGTTGCCGATGCCGCTGCCGAGTATGCTAGCAAGAAGACGGGCATGGACATCAGTGTGGGAGACGTGCGTGTGAGATTCCCGCTCGATGTCACAGCCACCGATGTGCAGGTCATTGACCAGAACGGCGACACGCTGTTCAAGGCCGACGAGGTCAAGGGCAACGTCAAGCCCGGGCCCCTGCTTGACAAGCAGGTCGAGGTCGATAATGCCTCGCTCAAGGGCGCCAAGAGCCAGATCAAGACCGATGACGGCTCGATGGACCTGGACGTGGATCTGGATGATGCCAAAATCGACAAGGCCAAAGTTGATCTGAACAACAATCGCGTGGACGTGGGCAATGCAGCTCTCAAGGGCGGCAAGGCCAAGATGAGTTATAAGCCCGAGAAGAAGAAACCCGAGCCCAAGAAGGAACCCAGTAAGCCTTGGCGGGTCAATGCTGACAAGGTCACTGCCGACGATGTGGACTTCAAGATGGACATGAAGCCTACCATCGATAAGCTGGACGCCAAGGTGGGCCACGCCGAGGCCAAGAACGTGAAGGTCGATACCGACAAGCAGACCGTCGATGTGGGCGAACTGGATGTCGATAAGGCCGATGTCAACTACCAACACCCCAGCGAGAAGGACGCCAAGCAGTACCGCAAGGACCATCCCCTGCCCAAGGAGGAACCCAAGGCCGACGGCGAAGACAAACCCTGGAAGGTCAAAGCCGACAAGGTGCGCGTCAGCGACAGCAAAGGCCGCTATAGCCAGACCGGCAAGAAACCCAATAAGCCCGGCACCACGCTTGACCCCGACAATATCGAGGTGAAGGACGTCAATGCCGCCGTCGATGACTTTGAGTATGACGGCGAGAATCTGAAGGTGCCCGTCAAGCACCTCAGCGGCAAGGAACGCAGTGGCCTGGAGGTGAAGGACGCCAGCGGCACCGTCAACAAGAACAAGAACGGCCTGGACCTCAACGACGTGAAACTCAAGACCAAGGGTAGCGACATCAAGATGGATGCCCACGTCGACCAGGACATGCTTGACGGTAAACCTAACGGCAAAGCCTCGATTGACACCGACAGCAAGGTGGACCTCAACGAGGTTGAGAAACTCGTTCCTGACGCCCGCAAGGCCCTGAAGGACATTCCCCATAACAAACCCGTCAAGATTAAGGCCAAGGCCCGTGGCAACGACAAGCGAGTTGACATCCACTCGCTGGATGCCGACGTGCCCGGCATCGGCCGCGTCAAGGGCAAAGGCACCATCTATAACCCCACCGATATGGACCGCATGAAGGCCGACCTCGACACCGAGGTGGACCTGCGTGACCCCAGTGCCCTGAACAAGATGCTGGGACTCGACGGCGTGAAGCTGCCGCCCATGAAGATGAGCGGCAAGCTGGGCAAGGAAGGCTGCCGATGGGTAGCCCGCAACCTGCGTGTGACAACCGGTGGCGGCACAATGCGCGGCGACGGCTATTATGACGTATGCCGTGAGGACTATGACGTGGATGCCACGTTCAACAAGTTCCCCGTCAAGTCCTTCCTGCCTGACTATGACGTCAAGGACCTCACCGCCAATGTCAAGGCCCGTGGCCATGGATTTGACTTCACCGACTGCGGCTCCACGTGGACCGACGCCACCGTCAACCTTGCCAGCGTGCGCTATAACGGCAATCATTATGGAAACCTCAAGGCCCGCGGCAGGCTGCGTGGCGGCTATGCCGACGTCTATGCTGCGAGTGCGAACAAAGGCACCGACCTGGATGTCAATGCCCATGGCACCATCTGTGACGACCATTACGTCTTCACGGCCGACGGCAATGTGCGCGATCTGGATCTCAACCGCATGGGACTGTATAACGGCGAATGCAACGGAAAGACCAAGTTCCACGCCAATGGCGATATCAACCTGCACACCCAGGAGTGGGATGCCGACCTGGCGCTCGCTGACCTTGACTGGCGTCTGGACAGCAACCTGCTCGTTGCCGATGAAGCCCGCGCCACGCTGCACAGCACGCCGTGGCAGACCTGCTTCCTGTTTGAGAACGAGGATAATTATGCCCACCTCAATGCCCCCTGCGGCATGATGCCGTTGATTGAGGACTTCCAGAAGACCGCTGCCGAGTTCCAGCGTCAGTATAACGACCGTTGGATAGATATCGAGCGGTTGAAAGCCCCCATGCCCCGCTTCGACTTCGACATGCACATGGGAACCGACGGAATCGTACAACGTTACCTGCAACAAAAGGAGATGGACTTCCGTCACGTCAGCTGCGAGATCAGCCGCGACTCCAGCATCTATATCAATGGACGCGCCCTCGGCATCAGTATCGGCCAGACCAATATCGACACTGTTACCATCCATGCCAACGAGCTGGACAACAAGTACCTCGCCTTCAATGCCCACATGGGTAACCGCCCTGGCACATGGGACGAGTTCGCAACGGTGGACATCGAGGGAGGCATCAAGGGACCTGCCATCGACTTCATGCTGCATCAGCAGAACATCAATCACGAGACAGGCTATCGCGTGGGCTGCAATGCCCGCCTGGCCGACGATGAGATCAGGATGCGCCTGTTCGGCAAGGATCCTGTCATCGGTTACCGCCACTGGACCTTCAACGAGGATAACCACCTGAATGTGGATTACCGCACGCGCATGATTGACGCCAACCTCCAGTTGAAGAGCGACAGCTGCAGTGTGGAACTGTTGACGACGCGACTGCCGGGCGATAGCACCGAGAATGTGCAGCTCGTCATCGACAACCTGCGCCTTGAGGAGTGGACCCGCATTGTACCCATGCTGGACAATACCAGCGGCACCGTCAATGCCAATATCGATATCAACTGGGACGGAACCAATGCTGACGGTGACGGAACGATCGATATCAAGGAGTTCGTGTATAACGGGAAACCCGAGGGGGACGTGACGTTGAACGCCGACTTTGATCTTGACCCTGCTACCGCAACGACGAGCCTGACAGCCGACCTCATTCTCGACGGCAAGAATGCGGTGACCCTGCGTGGCTCGCTCAACGACGTCAACACCGATTCACCGCTGAATATCCAAGCCACGTTCAACCGCTTCCCGCTGGTACGCGCCAATGCCTTTATCCCCGGCAGATACATCTGGCTGGAAGGCTATGCGCTGGGTAATATGACTGTGAGCGGCTCGATGGATGACCCGCATGTGAACGGCTATTTCATTGCCGATTCGGCCACTGTTAACCTGCCGCGCTACGGCAGTTCGCTGAAGTTTGCTGCCGACCGTGTCCCGGTTGAGGACAATGTGATTACCTTCAACGACTACAGGCTTACGGGTTCTAACCGCAGTCCCGTTTACCTCAACGGCATTGTTGACCTGCGGGATCTGGATAACATGGTCATCGACCTGAAGGCCAATGGTCGCGAGGTCCAGTTCATGGACAGCAAGCAGGACGATGTGACGCAAATCTTCGGCAAGGGACTGGCCGATATCAATGCCACCGTCAAGAGCATAGGCAACATCATGAGCGTTCGGGCTGATGCCACCTTGCTCTCGGGCTCCAATATCACTTACGTCATGAAGGACGATATCTCGCAGCTCTCGACCAAAGTTGATGAGAACATGGTGACCTTCACCGACTTCAACCATCCAGCATCAGAGCAGACCATCCTCGTGACAGGAAAGGGCAGCAGTGCGACCAGTATCCTCGTCAATCTGGATATTGAGCAGGGAGCCAAGATTAACGCCTTCCTATCCGATGATGGTCAGAATCGCGCCTCGATTGATGGTAGCGGCAGATTGAAGTATTGGCTCGACTTTGCTGGACGCGACAATCTCACGGGCGTTTATACCGTTACCAGCGGAAACGTGCGCTACAAGCCACCCTTGCTCTCACAGAAGGACTTTGACGTCAACAGCGGCAGCACAATCACGTGGAACGGAGAAATGCTCAACCCGCTGCTCAACCTGACGGGCACTGAGCGCATGAAAACCAGCGTCCAGGGTGAGAAAGACCCCATGGAATTTATCATTGATGCCAAGGTGGGTGGAACCCTCAACAACATTGATCTGAGTTTTGACGTGAAATGCGAGGGCTCCCTGGCTGTGCAGAACGAGTTGCAGTCGATGACCGAGCAACAACGCTCCCACACGGCCATTAATCTCTTGCTCAACAACACCTATATGGGCACCAATAGCGCTGGCATCTTCAACGGGACGATGGCTTCATCGGCACTGTTCTCGTTCCTGCAGTCCAAATTGAACGCATGGGCTGCCCAGACGTTGCCCGGAATTGACCTCTCGTTCGGTATCAACCAGTATGAGGGGGGTAATACCGGTACCAGGACCAGTTATAGTTACCGTCTTGCTAAGACCTTGTTCAACGACCGCTTCAAGATTGTCGTGGGCGGTGAGTTCAGCCCCGATGCGGCCAACGAGGAAGGTGTTCACGGTAGAGGAGACAACATTGCCAGCAATCTGTTCAACGACGTCTCGCTGGAATATTATCTCAATGATGTCGGTAGCCGCTACTTGAAGCTGTTCCGCCACATGAATTACGGAACTGTCCTTGAGGATAGGGTGGTCGAGACTGGTGTGGCCTACGTGCTCAAGCGCAAACTCACCAACCTCAAGAACCTGTTCACCTTCAAGCACTCGCGTGAATACCTGTTGAAAGACTCGTTGGAGAAAGCCCGTAAGGCTGAATTGAAGTTGCAAGAGAGTGCCATCGATGCCATGAGCCAAGAAGCGGAACAAACCTTTACTGTTCCCCTTGATAGTCAAGACATTGATAAACCAACAGTAACCCGTAAAAAAGATGATGAGAGCCATGAAGATTAATACCTGTTTCGCCTTCGTGCTGACGTTGGCAGTCATGTTACTGTCGGCCTCCTGCTCTACAACCAGTAAGTTGAAGGAGGGCGAAGTGCTCTACACGGGTGTGAAACACCTCAAGTATCACGAGGACAAAGTCAAGCTGGACGAAGGCGTGAAAACCGATATCTTCACTGCCATCAATGTGAAGCCCAATAACCCGCTCTACTCGCCTTATTATCGCACGCCATTCCCCATCGGGCTGATAATCTATAACAACATCGATGAGGATGCCACGGGCTTTAAGGGCTGGCTGTATAAGCATTTCGCTGCCAGGCCCGTGCTCATTAATCGAGTCAATCCCAAGGCTCGTGTTGACATGATCAACACCATTTTGCATAACAATGGTTATTTCACTTCGTCGGCTAACTATGAGATTCTACCGAGTGATAATCCCAAGAAAGCCAAGATTTCCTATGATGTGACGGTCAATCCGCCATATACCATTGGTAACGTTGAGTATATCAACGGGCAGGACCAGCTGATGCAGATGGTGGACTCGCTTGCCCGAGTGAACCGTTATCTGCAGACGGGAAGCCGTTACTGCCTGGACTCGTTGAGTGCTGTTCGCATCGACA
>JAEEGI010015858.1_pt1 | contig 15633 bp, 13 predicted proteins | sample 8958751 | NCBI WGS metagenome assembly JAEEGI01 (sample SAMN16246545, study PRJNA631951) | gut metagenome | biome: gut microbiome; feature: rumen; material: KS-attached | host: Bos | place: Iran: Karaj | collected 2018-10
TTTTCCTGCTTTTTGTTTCTTCCTGTTTTCTGCGGTTCTGTCTCCTTCTCAAACTTTCTCTTAACCAGAGTGTATCTGATACTAACTGACGGATGATATATGGAGTCTTGTGCAAGCCTAAATACGACTTCGCAGTTATCGGCAGCAATTTTATCCGGATCGAAGACAAAAGCACTGGCATACGCACTAAAAGAAACGCTATCGTTCTTAACTATCCTTATTTCTGCCTTGTTGTCGTCGACGCCACTACCGATAAAATTTCGTCCGCGCACCGAAAGTCCACCGCGGTAATCCACATCCTTCAGTATGTTCTTTATGTCAAAATCCTGCGAATAGCTCGTAAATCGCGGATATGTCGACTTGTAAGGCTTATCTCCATTCTGTGCCTTGTCAAGAAGGTCACCCATTAGGTCCTGCGTGAAATAATACTTGTTGTGGAATACAACACTGTCCGCCTTAATCATTATATCGGTCATGTTGATGTTGTACTTGTTAAGATCAACACTCATGCTGTCGAGCGGATAACCGACACGCTCCCAACCAAGTACGCCACCTTTACCTACCCATGTCTTTGCAATAGGGTTAAGAATACCGCTTGTTGAATACAATTTAAGACTATCCTTGTCCTGATACCCAATCAGGTCGATATTGTCAAGCTTTATCAGAAACTTTTCGTTTTCGTATGTAATCAAAAAATCGAGCTTGTTTACAGTCCATTTTGTTCTAGTATTGTTGGCAACGATGCGCTTACTTAGAAATACATTGAAATTCTGTAAAAATTCAGACAATTCGTTAACACGCACCTGTCTTCCCGCATCAACCATTGCGACCACCTTCTTATCAAACAGTTCAAACTGGCCATAGTCGTATCCCCTACGCTTAAACATCATAAGCACATCGGTGTAACGTACGAAATCGGGATAAGGCTTGCAGCCTTTCGACTGCAATTTGTTTATTGTCCTTATAAAATTGTCGCGTTGCGACGATGTCAAGGTATCCGACTGCCAGAAGGCAAGAAACTCCTTCTGCATACTTGCCCCGTCCTTCCTGATGTCGCCTGTAAACGATAGCTGCTGGGCAAACTCCTTTCCAAACTTGCTCGGTTCCAACGTAAACTGGGCAAATGTTGAAAATGAAACTATGCAAAACACCAGTATGGAGAATATTCTTTTCATTTTATCATTTTATTTTTCGAAAACACAAGCAGTCCATTCATCCTCCGAGATGCACTTTACAAACGAAAGTCCGAACGACGAACAAACATCCTTTATTTGGTCTATTTCGGCCAAGAAGAAGCCACTCAACAGCAATACCGCACCCTTTTTCATAAGTCGGGCGTAAGTTGGAATCTGCTTTTTCAGTATGTTGAGGTTAATGTTTGCAAAGACAAATTCGTATTCTACTTCTGGAATATCCTCCACATCGCCACGCGAAGCAACTATGTTTGAAACTCCGTTACGCACAGCATTCTCTTCGGTATTCTCGAATGCCCACTGGTCAATGTCGATGGCATATATCTTCGATGCGCCGAGAATTGAAGCATAAATCGCCAATATTCCTGTTCCGCATCCCATATCAAGACCTACTTTGCCTTTAAGGTCAAGTTCGGCTATCAGTCGGCACATCATCGATGTTGTAGCATGATGTCCTGTTCCAAACGACATCTTTGGTTCGATTACAATCGTATGCTTCGTGTCGAAGGTTTCGGTATGAAACGGAGCCTTTATTGCAAGATTGTCATCTACCACTATCGGCGAAAAGTTTTCTTCCCACTGACGATTCCAGTTTTCCTGAGGAATAATCTTTTCTACTGCCGAAACGCCAAACTGTGCAAGTATCTCGTCAACATCGGACTTGCTGTATTTTTCTTCTTCCACGTATGCAAGAAGTTTTCCGTTTTCCTCGCTAAAACTGTCGAAATTCTGTTCGGCAAGAAAAGCCACAAGTATGTCCGAAAGGTCGGGATTACTTCGAGGTATATCGATTGAAAGTTCCAAATAGTTCATCTTTGCTTCTTTTTTGTCTTTGTCGTACAATCAATTGAAAAACCGATGGAAGGAGCAAAAACTCCTCCCATCTGATATAAATTAAATAGCCTTTATTATGCTGATGAAATCGTTTGCCTTGAGCGATGCGACACCCACTAGTCCACCGTCGATGTCGGGCTGTGCAAACAGATTGGCTGCATTGCCTGCATTTACGCTACCGCCGTAAAGGATAGTTGTATCATCGGCAATCTGGGCATTGTAAAGCTTTGCAATCAAGCCACGGATAAAAGCATGTATTTCCTCTGCCTGGTCGGGAGTTGCGGTCTTTCCTGTACCAATTGCCCACACAGGTTCGTATGCCACGATGGTATTCTTGAAGTTTTCTGCCGAAACATCCTTCAAGGCATTGCGCAACTGCGATTCAATGACTTCGAAATGCTTTCCTGCTTCGCGTTCTTCCAGCTTTTCGCCACAGCAAAGTATAGGCGAAAGTCCGTTTGCATAGCACTGTGCAAGCTTGGTTGCAATTACCTCATCGGTATCGCCGAAATACTGACGGCGTTCACTATGTCCGATAATAGTATATTCAACGCCAAGGTCCTTAATCATATTTGCGGCAACCTCGCCAGTATATGCACCTTTCTCGAACTGCGAGCAATTCTGAGCCGACACATGTATTTTCTTTGTATCGACAGCTGCAACACAAGTTGAAAGGTGGGTAAACGGTGTTCCGATAATGACTGTCTTGTTAGCCGGCATATCGTATGTCTTCATAAAGGCGTTCAACTCTTCTGCCAAAGCCTTGCCCTGACTTACAAGAGTATTCATCTTCCAGTTTCCTGCAACAATTTTCTTTCTCATATCAATTCGTTTTTATCGTTAATATATCTGTTCTTCACTAACCAATTGTAAATTACCTTAATTACAGCCATTGCCAATAATGCCGACAATATCCAGACGATATAGAGCAGTCTGTCGCGCTGGTTATGCTGCGAAGTAAGCATTGTGCCTGTAAGTTCGTTCTTCAAGTTCTCGACCTTCGGGAGATTGCCGTCGTGCCACTTATCAATGACAGTTCCCTTACGAATTAACAGCAAGCCAGGGTTAGAGCGGACAATAGTCTTCAAAGTTATTGGGTCGGTATTGTAAAAATTGTACTTCACAGGATGCTCTGACTTGAAGTTTTCGATAGCCTCTGCATTTGAAGAAGTCATGCAGTAGAACCCCATATTGCTATTGGCAGCAAATTCGGCTATCGAATCGAATTCGGCAAGATGTTCTGTATCCATGTCCTCGAGGCGAAGTGCTATCATAAGGAAAGAATACCTTTCGTCGGCAAGTACGCGCGGAGCAATGTCAATTTCTGCAGACTCATCGGCATACACTGCTTCTACAAATTCAAGGCCTTCGGGTGCTTCATCAATGCCAAGTTCAACCAGCTCGCCATCGGCATCGCTATATGTTATCCTTATCTTCGACACATCAATGTCTTCTTCGCACTCCTCACAAATGTATTTGTCAAACTTCCACGAAGCATCAGGAATTGATGAAACATCGGCGTACATTTGCTCACCGTCTTCGTTTTTGTATACAAGCTCGACACCATCAAGGTCAACTCCTACTCCAGCGCTCTCCTGTTCTGGCTTTGTCATTGTAAAATCATGAATAGGAGGCACATAGCCAGCATCAATTACATTATGCTTTGCATCAACGAACTTCCATGTAGAATCTGGCAGATTATCAATTCCAAAATCCTGCTGCTTGCCGTCCTTCTCGTATGTAAATACGCTTTCGATTACCGGCTTTGGCGCATCTTCAGGAATAATCATTCCTTCGGCTATATTGGCACCTATGTGATACGGACGGAAATCTATAATAGGCAAAGTCTTCAGGCAATATATTGACAAGCCAAGCGAAGCAAAGCCAACAACGAACATTATTATCCACTGGACTGCAGGGAAATATGCAGGTTTAAACTTTTTACGCTGAGCAAAAAGTAGAATTGCCATTGCAAGCAAAACCAAGTTCTTGAAGAATGTCTGCCAGTTGGTGATTACCAGCGCATCGCCAAAGCATCCGCAGTCCGACACTGGATTTGCAATTGCCAACCAAAGAGTCAACGGCGTGAAGAACACCATCATCAGCAAAGCTCCCAATGCACCAAGTTTTGGCAACTGATTGAAGAACAGCGAAAAACCTATTACAAGTTCCAACACGGCAAAAATCACAGCAAGTGGCAGAGCCGCAGCTTCTATCGACGACAAATTCATAGCCTCCAAATAATCAGCTATCTTGTATCCGTATCCTAGCGGGTCGATAACCTTCACGAAGCCAGAAAAAATAAATGTGGCTCCCACTATCCATCTAAACAAGGTTCTTATCAATTTCATAATATTAACTTTATTTATTTTACAAAATTATTCATTCTCAATTCATTGACAATCTTTTCCGATATTTTTTCGGCAGAAAGCATCTCGCCATTGCACGAACAATCGATGCGCACAAGACGACTGTCGGTTTCGGCGGCCTTAATGTAGGTTTCGCGAACTTTTTTCTGGAAATTCAGGTCAGCCTCGTGTATGTCGGTTTTGCCATTCAGGTAGTCGCGATCCTTTCCGGTTCTGTTTTCGGCCAGTCGTTTCTCGGTAAACGAGAACGGCACATCAAGGAAAATATTCAAGTCGGGACGCGGAATCTTGAAATAGTTGAACTCAAGGTTGAAAATCCAGTCGAAAAGTCTCTTTTTTTCGCTTTCGTCAGCGATTTTAGCGCACTGGAAACCGATATTTGAATACACATACCTGTCATTTATCACGAATTTGCCTTCGGCAAGCCATGAGTTTATCTTAGGTGCCATATTGTAGCGGTCGCCAGCGAAAAGCAATGATACCAAATATGGGTTTACATCTCCTATTCCACCGAATTCTCCGCGCAGAAAGCGATTAATCATATCGCCAAAAATTTCGGAATCTCCTGTCGGGAAATGCACATACTCAACATTCTTTCCCTCTGACTGCAAATATTTTGAAAGCAATTCAACTTGAGTTGACTTGCCGGCACCATCAAGACCTTCTATAACGATAAAAGCCATTTCAATCCTCCGACATTAAAATGCCAAAGTTACGAAAACTTTTAGAAATAAAAAATAAGGGTAACAGAAATTTATGCCCTAAAAATAAGGCTCTGTTGTTATTAAAAATCTACTGATTCAAAATCGGCATTAGAAGCGGAATGGTGTTTGTTTAAAGCGGTTTACAAATCCTTATATTCTATCCTTCGGGAGTACAAATCCCGAAGGACATAAGTACTCTTACCTTCGGGTTATATTTATCTCATATTCATTATTTATATTTATTTTCCTGTCGGTGTAGAATGCTAACTTCCATCCACAAGCATCGGCACTTCCACTTTCGTCCAATACTATGTCAATTACAATCTTCCCATTGATAATTCTAAACTTAACATCCTCTCGAGTAGTAGTTGTCCTTCCCGAAATAGCAAAAACAGTATGGTTTGAAAAGTCAATTGGGGGCATCTCGTTGCAAGTTCCAAAAAACTCGCGATATGTTTCCTCATCATTCATTGCGACTAACCATTTAGCATTGTTTCCACCATTGTCATAATCGCACACCTGACACATATCGTCGGGAAAATCAAGGGCACAATCCCAATCATCATATTCCCACTCTGGATGTATGCGTGTTATTGAAACAACAGAAGTGTCGCAAATGGTAGGATCTTGTTGCGATATACTTTCAATTGGTTCGATTGAATCTGGTTTTTCACACCCTACGAATGCGATCACACTCATTGCTACAACGAGTATTGATATTAAGACTAATTTTTTCATGGCTCAATATTAATAAATTTCATCACAAATGTACGCATTGTTTTCTATTGGGCAATAAAGATTTGGGATTGATGCAATGTATTTGACGGATAAAATATCCTTATACTTTTACCTTCGGGTTGCAAATCCCGAAGGACATAGTAGTTAGGGGGCAAACTTTCCGATTATTTGTCGTAGGGCTTATGCGTGATGTAGTAATTGTCGGTCCACGGCTGGAACTTTAGCTGCTTGGTATACATTCCACGGGCTATCGAATCAAGCGTCTCGGAACCTACAGCCTTCGACCTCGACACCGTATAACGCGAAGCCATAAGACCATAAGCGGCTCCACCTGGCATTTTCGATTCTGCATCTATGGTGATGTTGGTAAATATAGGCCTGTCCTGCGCTATTCCGCTCGACGGCTTCGTAACCTGCATATATGTATACAAGTTCTCGTCTGCAGTCGAAACACTGAATGTTAGGCACTCTGGCATCTTAACCAAACGTCTCGCAACCGACTCGTCCGATGCGTTTATCTGAGCTGCAATAGAACTGTAGAACGATGCCACCGAAAAGGCCTGCTCAATCGTAGTATACGAATCATTAGAAACCCTATACGACTGATTGTTGTACACATTTATGGATTTTTGTACGGTATCGCCGCTAGTCTTAACCTCCAGATAATTGAAATACACATTGGTTTCCTGCAGATTGGCATTCTTACCCGGTGCAAACTTTATATTACAATCGTTGGTATATCTTGACAGCTCAATTTTTGGTGCTCTTGCATCCGGAGCAATTATACGGCAACCATCTACTATTTCGGCACTACCTTTTGCAATAATCCTTCCATTGTCAATGTTTACCTCTATCTCGTATACAAAACCTTCGGAAAGTTCAGGTTTTCCAACCCATATCGTATTTCTGTCGCTTGCAAAATAACCGCTCTCCTTTGGAATGCTGTCCACCGGCCAGAAATCCCACGTCTTCAACACTGTATTTCCCTGCTTCTTATGCATTTTCACCTGCACATCGCAGTCGTAGAACAAAGAATCTGACACCGAAGCCATTTCAGATGCTGGCAAATTACCAATAAAACACTTGTTAACCTTAACATATTGCATATCCTGCGTTGGTGAGTTATCAAGTATACAGAAAACTGCCGGTGCATCACGCCACGTATCATTAACATCAAAGTCTGATTTGCAAGAAGAGGAGACAATTATCAAACTCAATATGCTTACTATCAATATATTTCTAATCATTTCTAAAACTCTAATTCGAATGCAAAAATAAAACAAAAAAGAACACCAGCAACTTTTATGTAAAAAAAAAGGGCGAAAATCGCCCTTCATGTATTTCGTAAAGATTTTACTCTACATATTCGTAAGTCCACTTTTCGGTAATCTTTGAAACCGAGAAATGGGTGTTTTCTGTCCTTCTTACAACCTTTTCCATTGGCGTTTTCTTGTCGTAAGTGTATTCACATTCTTCAGTATATGTTTTGTCGGGACCTTCATAAGTACAGCTGACAATATTGTTCTTGGAACATACGGAGCAATCAAAAGAGCCTTCTTCTACATATCCCATTACGCGAGCCAATTGCGGATTTCTTTTTTCATCATATGTATATGAAATATTAACAGTGTCGCCAGGAGTAGAAATTATCGTCACTTTCGAAATATTTTTCTTGTCCCACTCGAAGGTATAATCTCTTACTACAACATCGTACTCTACTTTAGGCTGAATTTCATTAGCGACAATACCTTCTGCCATCTCCTCTGGAACCAGATAAGGCAAAAGCGATATTTCTGCATCTGCATAACTTCTCGGATATCTATTCGTATTAGTTGTTTCCTTAACAGAAATTATCTTTTTGCCATCGTATGTGAATTCCAATTTCTTGTATGGGAGGCTATTTTCCGGAAAATCTTCAGTAAAATACTTTATTTCCTTGAGCATCTTGGAATCATCGTCATAAATGAAACGAATTCTAGTTTTTCTCTCCGACGGAATATCTGAAGTAATACCAACAATCTTATGATTGTCATTATACTCATACTTATAACTATACCAAACATCACTGTTTGTCCTATAAACAACACGCGATGCTAGATATTTTCCCTCCCACGTCCACTCTTCTCTCAAATATTTGTCAATGGAACTTGGATGGTCAATACTGTCAATTGTTGTTACAGCTTCCTTCTCATACCATACTTTAGCCAATTGGTCCTTTGGCTTATATACTCCACTTTTATTGCATGATACCAAGAGGATTGCGCTCAACAGCACAAACGATACGATTGCTATTTTTTTCATAAAAACTAATTAATTAAAAGTCGTGCAAAATTACACTTTCATTACCAATTAATAAGCGCCAGAAACATTTTTTTTCTTAAAAAAAACAAAAAGTTTTCAACAAACCAAATCCATTAAAAATCAGCACTTTCCGCACTTGCAATTATACAAAAAAAGGCTTCCAATTATGGAAGCCTTGATAGTATTAATAATTTATGCAATTTTACTTATACTCGTATGTAGTTGTACTTCTTGTTGTTGTCTTATAACTAAAAGAATAGCCTCCATTAGAACTTGTATTTTCATAGCGATACACAGTAGTGACTGATGTCGGATATTTACCATCATATTCGTATGTGTATTCATCTATTGTTGTTATAGTTTTGTTGTTGCTCGTATAACTGCATGTTTCCTTTACTACATTATTTTTTGAATATGCGAAATGCAACCCATCGGCTTCTTCTTCGATTACACAGGCTGCTCCATACATACCATAATAGGGATTAATATTATTGTCGTATTCGTATGTAGTGGTAACTGGATCTTCATCGGGTTCTGCTGTTACCACCTGCGAAATATTCTTGCCGTCCCATGTAATATTTGCAGTAATTGTATAAGTATGTGTTGCTTTAGCCGTAAGTCCTTTTTCTTTTAGTTCCTTATATTTTAAAATATAACTAGGTATCAATGACTTTGCAAAATCAGACATATTCTTATCTGAAGCGCCCCAATATTCCGTCATAGCCACCTTAACAGGCAACTTACCTTCATATTCTATATCATAGCTAAAACCTAATTCATTGTCTTCATAATACTTCATAGACTGCAATTTTTTGTCTTCGTTATATGCGTATTCAACCTTTCCTCCGTCGAATGTCAAACCAGTCAGACGGTTCTTGTCATCATAGATATAAGCAACATTAGCATCAACATTACCGTGGCTATCCTTAATTACGACAGAGCCCAAAGTCTTGTCAACCCAGTTCCACTCTTCGGCAACATAACGAGGCTGAGCCGTTGTATCAGTTCTTGTGGTAGTCATATCGGGGGTTACTTGGGTGGTCACATCTATTGTTGTCCACTCTTTATAAATCTTTGCAATTTTCTCTTTGGGTTTGTATACGCCGTCTTTCTTGCACGATACAAATGCAACTGTCAACAATGCAATTGCTACAATCAATAAATTTCTTTTCATCTCTTTAAATTTAAATTAGCGTTATGTATAAAATTATCCGCAAATATATGACATTTCTGCATACTAGAAAAAAAATATATGTATTCATACAAAAAAAAGGCTTCCACAAAGGAAGCCTTGAGAGTATTAACTAATCAACGAAAAATTACTTTGTGTATTCGTATGTAGTTGTATTAACAGTAGTAGTCTTATAAGTAGTTCCCAAAATCTCATTTTCGCGTACATCGGTAGTAATTACCTTTACAGGCATCTTGCCGTCATATTCGTAAGCATATTCATCAACTTCTGTAATAGTCTTGTTGCCTTCAACATAGCTCTCGGTTCTCTTTACGATGTTATTCTTCGAGTAAAATACTTCATAATCTTCACTGCAATACATTCCTGCGAAAGGATTTGTCTTGCCATCATATTCGTAAGTAATAGTGTGCTTATAGTTATCATCACCCGTAGTAACTACCTGAGAAATGTTCTTGCCATCCCATTCCAATGCCGATGTATATGTATATGAAATAGTTGTAGTCTTAGCACTAATATCATTCGCTTCAATTGCATCGCATATATAGCTAGGAATTATTGTCCTTGCAAAATCAGAAACCTTCTTGCCAATAGTATATGTGTACACTGTAGTTATTGTGGTAGGCACCTTACCATCGTATGTAATTTCCATAACTGCTTCGGAATGATCGCCTTGCGAAATCTTAACAGTCTGCAATTTCTTATCGTCGTTGTAAACATATTCAGCCTTACGGTTATCTGCTCCTGTAGATCCTACAATTCTATTTTTATCGTCGTAGGTGTAATTTACAGTTTCACTAACTCTACCATCTGAATCCTTATACATTATGCTAGACAAACTCTTTTTACCCCAAGCCCATTCTTGCGCAACATAAGGATTAAGAGAATCAATCCTTGTGGTTGAACCACTAGCATCTGTTGTAACTGTAGTTCTTGTCCACTCATTGTAAACCTTTGCTACTTTGTGTTTTGGATTGAAAACACCATCCTTCTTGCACGATACAAATGCAACTGCCAATAATGCAATCGCTGAAATCAATAAAATTCTTTTCATCTCAATAAAGTTAAAATAAATAAATATTAGTTAATTAATTTTTGCAAATATATCTATTCCGTAAAATATCAATAGTTTTTTCAAAAAAAATTACAACTTATGGTGCATTTTCTTTGCCTTGGTCTCTAGGTAGAACTTGTTGTACTCGTTAGGTTCCACCTTGATAGGTACGGTTTCCACAACTTCTAGTCCATATCCCTTGATACCTGCCATCTTGCGTGGATTGTTGGTTATGAGACGCATCTTTGTAACGCCAATATGCCTTAATATCTGTGCACCAACGCCATAATCGCGCTCATCGTCCTTGAATCCTAGGTGAAGGTTTGCCTCAACGGTATCGTAGCCTTGCTCCTGCAACTTGTAGGCTGCTATCTTGTTCATCAGACCAATTCCGCGTCCTTCCTGATTGAGGTAAAGCAAAACGCCCTTGCCTTCCTTTTCGATCATCTTCATCGACTCGTGCAACTGAGTTCCGCAGTCGCATTTCTTTGAACCAAAGATGTCGCCAGTTGCACAGCTCGAATGCACGCGCACAAGCACCGGCTCTCCTGGTTCCCATTTGCCCTTGATAAGAGCAACATGCTCAAGGCCATTGCAATGCTGACGGAATGGTATTACATCGAAATTACCATATTCGGTAGGCAGGAACACGCGGTCGCCCATATCCACAAGGCTTTCGGTCTGCAAGCGGTACTTAATTATATCGGCAATGCATATAATCTTAAGTCCGTACTTGTCGGCCACCTCGAAAAGCTGAGGCAGACGCGCCATAGTTCCGTCCTCGTTCATAATTTCGATAAGTGCTGCAGCCGGATAAAGTCCTGCCAGACGAGCCAAATCAATAGAAGCCTCGGTATGTCCTGCACGACGAAGCACGCCCTTGCTCTTTGCGTAAAGCGGATTTATATGACCTGGACGGCCAAATGTTTCGGGCTTGGAGTTCGGATCGGCCAAAGCACGGATTGTAGCAGCGCGGTCGTGAGCCGAAACGCCAGTAGTACAACCTTCCAACTTATCTACAGTAACGGTAAATGGAGTTCCAAGCATCGATGTATTGTTCGACACCTGATGAGCAAGTTCCAATTCTTCGCAACGTTCCTCGGTGATAGGCGCACAAAGCACTCCGCGACCATTGTGAAGCATAAAGTTCACTATTTCGGGGGTTATCTTCTCGGCGGCAACAATGAAATCGCCTTCATTTTCTCTATCTTCGTCGTCAACGACAATAACAATCTTTCCCTGTCTGAAATCCTCAATGGCTTCTTCGACAGTATTCAAATGACGCTTATTATCTTCAATCATCTCGTTTCCTTTCTATATGGGATGCAAAAAACTTCCCAATTTTTAAGACCGCAAATTTACATTAAAAATCCGTTTGCAATCCAATAAAAACAAAAAAAGACAAAAAGGTAACAACAGATATTTACAAATCATCCAAATGGTTTGTAATCAAAGAAATATGCATATATAAAATTACTGATTATCCTCGTCCTTTGTCCGTCTGAACTTTATCAAATTTATTATCTTGTTCATTACGCGAGGATTTATTCTCAAATTGTCATTGGCAACAGCTACAACCAAGTAAACACCGATAGGCAATAGAATGAGAGAACTTACCCACATTCCAATATATGTTGGAGTTACCAATTCCTTGACGGTACTTTCAAAAGTTGTTGATATAATATAGTACATAAGAAATATTAAAACAGAAACTACCGTTGAAAGGCCGAAACCACCTTTTCTGATTATTGAACCTAATGGTATGCCAATCAGGCAGAATAACAAACATGCCAACGACAACGAATATTTCCTATACCACTCTATTTCGTGACGAACTATCCACCTACGGGTTCCTTCAACCTCATCCGCCACAATATTTACATACGTGTCAGCCGAGCGCGAATAATTGACAGCAAATTCATATACTTGCTCTTTCTGCACATTGTCCATCATTGAAAGCAGCGTATCTATATTGATTTTTGACACAACCGATTCGTCATCAGCCGAAATTCTCAATGGAGGAGCTTTCGAAAATGCATACGTCCCCATGTTTCCATAATGAATTTCGTTCATGCCCTTGAAAATCTGAAAGCGCTTGAAATTTCCACATATCTCCTGCTCCCTGTTTCCCAAGGCATCATTCAACGAGTCCATAGTATATTTTAGCTGCTGATTATCAAGCATTTCATAACCGCCCTTGAAAAATTCTTCGTTATCCTTGTCGATTCCCGTCGCATCAAGTTCCAAATATGCCACCTGACGCTCAAACTTAGAACTTTGATGCTGATATTTGTTTCCTTTTACATCCTCGTGACGCGTACCGTTGTGAAGTTCCAGTATCATCATCGAATTGTCTTCCGTTATCAAAATATTACCTGACGAAGCCATTGTAACATTGTTGGGTGTGGAAGTATTGCGGTGATCATAAATAAGTATTCCGTTCAAGTCGTTGTTGCGAGTCTTCTGGTCGACCTTGATAAAGATATCATCGGCAGGCTCAACAAATATGCCATTCTGTATTATGACTTCGGGACGCTGCTGCTGTATTCCAAACAACAACGACCTCATTTTCAGATTGGTATAAGGCATAAGATTATTAGAAAAGAAAAATGCACCACAACTGATTACAATATTGAAAACAACCAGCGGAAGCATTATCCTGTACAGCGAAACTCCACCCGACTTCATAGCAAATAGCTCGTTGGTCTCGCCAAACTTACCCATAGCCATGATTGATGCAAGAAGTCCGGACAACGGCAATGCCAATGGCACCAGCGAAAACGATGCATAGAACATCAGTTCCAGAATTATTGAAAAATCCAAGCCCTTGCCAACAAGGTCGTCTATATATCTCCAAAGGAACTGCATGAGAAGTATGAAGACACACAAAAGGAACGTTATTACCCATGGACCGAAAAACGCCCGCAAGATATATCTGTGCAACCTCTTCATGCCAACTTGTAATTTTTACAAAGTTAATGGTTTTTTACGAAAAAACTCCTCCACTACTGCCCTATCTTTATTAAGTTGATTCACAAGGCTTTCCACATCGTTGAATTTTTGTTCAACCCTTATTCTCGAACAAAAGCTTACTTTCACTTCCTTGCCGTACAAGTCGGCAGAGCATCCTAGCATGTGCAGTTCGATACTTTGGCTTTTGCCATCGAATGTTGGACAATAACCTATATTAAGCATTGATTCGTAACACTTTCCGTCAACCGAAGCCAACACTACATACACGCCATTGGCAGGCACAACCTTACGGCTATCCGAAATTTCAATATTGGCCGTGGGGAAACCAATTGTGTGTCCAACACCCCGACCATGCACCACCTTTCCGGTAATACTATATTTATATCCTAGAAATCTATTTGCAGTCGACACATCTCCGTTAGCCAATAAATTCCTTATCGACGAAGAACTTATATCGTCCGAATAATCCAGATGGAACCTATCAAGACGCGAAACGGGAATTTTTCCAGAAAATATTTCGGACACTCCATTTTCCTTGTGCCCTATGGAATTGTTATAACCGAGCAATAGCCTCGAAACCGAAAGTCTTGATACTAATATATCATCAATGAAGCGAGTTCCAGAAAGTGCGGCTATTTCGGAATTGAAATTCAGCACCAACAAGTTCCTAACGCCAAACCTATCGAACAATGCAAGTTTCTCGTCCATTGTCGAAAGCAAGCTAATCTTTCTACCGAAAAACTCAGCCGGATGCGGATTCATTGTTATGACAAGCTCCTCGAATCCTGAATTTTCCGCCATCAGCTTTACCTGATCAATAATATATTGATGTCCTGTATGCACACCGTCGAACACGCCTACAGTAGCTACGCAGTTCTTCGGAATTTCAGGCGATATTTCATAAAATACTTTCAAGCAGAATTTTTTTTGCAAAGATACAATATTATTTACGATTTACGATTTTAGATTTACGATTGTACAATCGCGTCATGACGCGATTCAAGAAAAGGCGCAACGCATTGCGCCGCCACAATTATCAACCTTTAGCTCGGCGTAGCCAAATCATTGAATCGTCGAACATTCAGCTCAGCGTAGCTAATTATCAAATTATCAAATCACACATGTCCCAAACTTTGATATTTTTGCAACGTGGAAGAAACGCAGATAGAATATCAACGACTGACTATAGAAAAGGAGTGCTCGGAATTTATGGCCAAGCTCCCCAACCGCATTTTCATAAACGGACGCTTCGTGGGCATAATGCAACAGAAAAAAGTTAGCATAATGATACCCGAAGGCACATACAACATAATGATTCAAAGTCCTATTCCGCTACTATACGCTACCGACCAGATTGAAATACAGAAAGGCGTGGAAAATGTCGTAGCATTCAAAAATCGCGAACGAATATGGGACATACTATTTACAATCGACCTTGTGCTATGGATTGCGGGATTTTTCGTAACACTGCCAGAACCATGGGACCTGATATACGAAATTTCAACCAATACCTTCCTTGCCTTATGGCTCATCTACGAGTTTTGCATACGCAAAAAGTATTACAAAATTAGGCAATTATCAATTGTCAATTGATAATTGATAATTGACAATTAACAAAAAAAGAAGTCCGCAAGCGGACTTCCCTATTGTTTTATCTAATAAGCATTACTGTTCCCTGCCTATTGTGTATTACACCGTTCCAATCCTCAAAGGTGCAGAACCACTGATATAGACCAGGAGGACAAACTGCATCGCCTTTTATCTTATTTCCCCAGTCGGTACCATCCCAGGCGCCTTCGCCACATGATTCGCACGATGCAGATGGATCGTATGTGTCGCTTCTAAATACAATTGCACCCCACCTGTCAAAAACTGTAAGTATATAGTTGTTCCTGGTTATGCCGTTTCCACAAATCCTGAAACAGTCGTTTATACCATCTCCATTAGGCGTGAATGATGTAGGAGCATAAAATGCAAACTCATTCTGTATTATTATTGGGCGTATTGTAGTATCACGACAATAATTTTCCGATTCAGCAACCAGCATAACCTCGAACTCACCTATCCTTCTGTACTTATGGCGAGGATTCTCGAACAAAGAACTATCATTGTCGCCAAAGAACCAGAAATAACGCTCTGCTCCTGTAGAATAATTGATAAACTCTATCTCAGAATCAAGCATACCCGTAATCAAAGGATCAGACTCAAACAAGGCCTTAGGTTTCGGATATACGGTAATCATATTGTTATATGTCTTATAGAAATGGCAACCGAAATT
>JAEEGI010015867.1_pt1 | contig 15628 bp, 9 predicted proteins | sample 8958751 | NCBI WGS metagenome assembly JAEEGI01 (sample SAMN16246545, study PRJNA631951) | gut metagenome | biome: gut microbiome; feature: rumen; material: KS-attached | host: Bos | place: Iran: Karaj | collected 2018-10
CCCCTCACACTCATAAATGCTGTGAGGCACATTTTCATCTCGAATATATGCTTCATAAGCGGAATCATAAAGAATCACCGCTTTGTTTTTCAATGCGTAATCAACCCATTCCTGAAGCCCATCTTTGGTAATGACTTCTCCTGTAGGGTTGTTGGGGAAGCAAAGATAAATCATGTCGGGAACTTCACTTGGAAGCTCAGGCACAAATTCATTCTCCACTGTGCAGGGCATGTAAATCACGTTCTTAAACTTACCTGTTGCCTCCACATACTCCCCGGTTCTTCCTGCCATAACGTTGGAATCGACATATACGGGATAAACCGGGTCGCAAACCGCAATCCTGTTGTTCACATCAAATATTTCCTGAATGTTTCCGCAGTCGGATTTGGCCCCATCGGAAACAAAAATCTCATCGGCTGCTATATGGCACCCTCTTGCGGCATAGTCATTCTTCGCAATGGCACTTCTTAAGAATTCATAGCCCAAATCAGGGGCATAACCCTTAAAGCTCTCCTCCACGCCCATCTCGTCTGTGGCCTTATGAAGAGCCTTTAACACACTGTCGGTAAGAGGTCTTGTAACATCACCGATTCCAAGGCGGATAATGTCTGCATCGGGGTTGGCCTCCTTATATGCCTGCACCTTTTTGGCTATTCCCGAGAACAAATAGCTTCCGGGTAACTTAAGATAGTTTGAATTTATTCTTGCCATTCCAAAACTCCTTCAAAGGATATCTCGGCGGGACCTGTCATATAAACATGTCCGTCCTTAGCGTAATTAACCTTAATTACGCCCCCGAGCACCTCTATATTAACATCTGTATTCCTCTCATAAAAACCATTCAAAACACCGGCAACCGTCAAAGCCGAGCAGCCTGTTCCGCAGGCCATGGTCTCTCCGGTGCCTCTCTCCCAGACTCTCATTTTCACATGAGTTTTGTCCAGGTTTTGCACGAACTCGATGTTTGCTCTCTTAGGAAAAAACGGATCGTTCTCAAGTATCGGACCGACCTTTTCTATTTCCAGATTTTCTACATCATCAACATAGATGATTCCGTGAGGATTTCCCATGGAAACGCAGGTAATCTTGTACTCTTTTCCTCCGGCCAAAATAGGTTTCATAATAACATTGCCGGTGGGGTCATCAAGCATTGAAGTATTAACGGGAATCATCACGGGATTAAGAATAGGCTCTCCCATGTCGACTCTTGCAGTCTTAACCTCATCATCCTTTATGAAGAGAATAATGTGTTTAACCTTCCCGAAACTTTCAATATCCACTTCGTCCTTATCCCAAAGCCCCTTGTCGTAAACGTACTTTGCAACGCACCTTATTCCGTTGCCGCACATCTCAGATCTGCTGCCGTCTGCGTTATACATCTCCATCTCAAAATCGGCTATGCCAGAGGGGTTAATAAATATAACCCCGTCTGAGCCGATTCCGAAATGCCTGTTGCTGACATTTCGAACGAATTGAGGTTTTGAGAAACTGTCTATATGGAATCGGCTTCCGTCTATGTAAACATAGTCGTTGCCGCATCCATGCATTTTGGTAAACTCAACTAACATAGTTTAGTCCTCTATAAATTGCTGTATCCCATAAGGGATTCATCAACTGCCTTGGCAGCTGCTCTTCCTTCGGCTATTGCCCACACCACAAGAGACTGGCCTCTGTGCATGTCGCCGCATACAAAGACTTTTTCCTTACTGGTGGCGAAGGCACCTTCTTTTGTAGCCACATTGGTTCTGGCATTTCTGTCCACGCCAAAGTCATTCACCACATAGTCCTGACTTCCAAGGAAACCTGCCGCTATTAATACCAGGTCAGCCTTCATAACCTCTTCGCTTCCCTTTACAGGTACCATATTCATTCTGCCTGTTTTGGGGTCCTTCTGAGGCTCCAGCTTAACTGTCTTAATCTCTTTAAGCTTGCCTTCCTTATCCTTAATAAACTCGGTAACCGTAGTCTGATATATTCTTGGATCACTGCCAAAAACAGCAATTGCTTCTTCCTGGCCGTAATCGGTCTTAAGAACCTTGGGCCATTCGGGCCAGGGATTAGATGCAGTTCTTGATACGGGAGGCTTGGGCATCATCTCAAGCTGGATGACGCTTCCCGCACCAAGCCTTATGGAAGTACCAACGCAGTCATTTCCTGTATCACCGCCGCCGATGATGACTACGTTTTTACCCTTAAGATTTCCCCATGACATGGTCTTACATTCAGTAAGCTTTGCCACATCATAGTTTTCATCCATAAGCTTCTTACTGACTTCCTTTAAGAAATCTACTGCAAAATAGATACCCTTTGCATCTCTTCCCGGGGCATTAATGTCTCTGGGATTGGAAGCTCCGCAGGCAAGGACAATTCGATCGTACTCCTTAAGCAAATCCTTTGCCTTCACATCTTTTCCAACATCAGAGCCGTACTTAAACTCAATGCCCGATTCTTCCATAATCTTTAGTCTTCTGTCGATGACTCTCTTATCAAGCTTCATGTTGGGAATACCGTATCTCAACAAACCGCCGGCTCTGTCGTTTCTCTCAAAAACAGTAACCTTATGGCCTCTTGAGTTAAGGGCTGCTGCCGCCGCAAGTCCCGAAGGGCCGCTTCCTATAACGGCTACTTTCTTGCCGGTCCTCACAGTAGGTACCTTCGCTTTTACCAGACCGTGTTCAAAAGCATATTCAATTATGTATTTCTCATTGTCTTTAGTGGTAACGCTCTCTCCGTTTACGGAACAGGTACATGCCGCCTCACAAAGAGCGGGACAAACCCTTGATGTAAACTCCGGGAAACTGTGGGTGAGAGAAAGTCTCTCGTAGGCCTGGGCTATGTTTCCTCTGTACAAAGCATCGTTGGTCTCAGGCACAAGGTTGTGCAAAGGACATCCCGATGCCATGCCGCTTATCATCTCTCCTGCCTGGCAAAAGGGTATGCCGCACTCCATACATCTGGCTGCCTGAGCTTTTCTCTTCTCAGGTGACAGGTTCTTGTGAAACTCGTCAAAATTTTTGATTCTTTCAAGGGGGGCTATGCAAGTATCGTTTTCTCTTTCATATTCCAAAAAACCGCCGGGTTTTCCCATCTTACTTACCCTCCTTTTCTCTTGCATTGAATGCTTCGATTGCTGCCTCTTCAGAGTTCATACCCTGTTCCTCAAATGTGTGGATGAGGTGCATCAATGATTTATAATCCGCAGGGATTATCTTTTTAAACTTAGGCAGATACTCGTCAAACTCTTCAAGTATCTTTGTGGCCTTCTTTGACTTGGTATGCTTAACGTGTTTCTTTAACATATCCTTCAGCTCAGCCACATCCGCCTTGCTTTCCACCTGCTCCATGAGAACCAGTTCCTTATTAAGGTTTCTGTACAGGTGATTATCCTCGTCCAGAACATATGCGACACCGCCGCTCATGCCGGCAGCAAAGTTCTTTCCTGTGGGGCCGATTACCACTGCGCATCCACCTGTCATATACTCGCATCCGTGCTCGCCTACGCCCTCAACCACAGCTCTTGCTCCGGAGTTTCTTACACAGAATCTCTCACCTGCCATGCCTGCTATATAGGCTTCACCTGATGTGGCACCGTACAAAGCAACGTTACCTAAGATTATGTTCTCCTCAGGCTCATAGCCTGCGTCATCCGGTGCACACACGGTAATCTTACCGCCTGACAGGCCCTTGCCAAGGTAGTCGTTTGCTTCACCTGTGATATTTAATGTAAGGCCCTTTGGAATGAAAGCACCGAAGCTTTGTCCGCCGGCTCCCTTACAGTTAACAACAATCGTATCTTCCTTGAGTCCCTCGGGATTCTTTCTTGTAATCTCCGCACCGAGAAGTGTACCGAAGGCTCTGTCTGTATTTTTAATGTCAATGGAAACCTTTGACTTTGTTCCCTTCTTTATGGACTCCATTACGCCCTTATCCGCAAGAAGAACTCTCTCATCGGGAGTGGTTTCAAGCTTAAAGTCATAGAGATTATCCTTGTCGGGCTTATTGTATGTCTCAACGGGAGCAAGGATTTTATCAAGGCTAAGCTTAACCCCCGTATCCTCTTTCGCCTTAAGGAAATCCACACGTCCCACTAGCTCATCAAGGGTTCTGACTCCAAGCTTTGCCATGTACTCTCTAAGCTCTCTTGCTATGAAAAGCATAAAGTTCTCAACGTACTCAGGCTTGCCTGCAAACCTCTTTCTAAGCTCTGGGTTCTGGGTGGCAATACCCATGGGACAGGTATCAAGGTTACAAACTCTCATCATTACGCAGCCTAAAGCTACCAATGGTGCTGTGGCAAAACCGAATTCCTCGGCTCCCAAGCATGCGGCTATAGCCACGTCTCTTCCGCTCATCAGCTTTCCGTCTGTCTCTATGATTACCCTGTCTCTTAATCCGTTCTTAATAAGTGTCTGGTGTGTCTCCGCAAGTCCCAGTTCCCAGGGAAGTCCCGCATTGTGAATTGAACTTATGGGAGCGGCACCTGTACCTCCGTCGTAACCTGAAATAAGGATTACCCTTGCTCCTGCCTTGGCAACACCTGCAGCAACGGTTCCGACACCTGCCTCACTGACAAGCTTTACGGATATTCTTGCGTTCTTGTTGGCGCACTTAAGGTCAAATATAAGTTGAGCCAAATCCTCAATTGAATAAATATCATGATGAGGAGGCGGTGATATCAGACTTACTCCGGGAGTAGAGTGACGGGTTTTGGCAATCCAGGGGTAAACCTTTCCTGCAGGAAGATGTCCGCCTTCACCGGGCTTAGCTCCCTGAGCCATCTTAATCTGAAGCTCCTTGGCGCTTACAAGATATTTGCTTGTTACGCCGAAACGACCGCTGGCTACCTGCTTGATTGCAGATGATCTGTCATGGTCGGTTCCTGCGGAAGCAATTCTTTCATCGCTCTCACCGCCTTCACCACTGTTTGATTTACCCTTTAAGTGGTTCATGGCAATGGCAAGGGCTTCATGTGCCTCCTCGGAAATTGAACCGTAGCTCATGGCACCGGTTTTGAATCTCTTTACGATTTCCTTCTCGTCTTCTACCTCAGAGATATCGATGCCTTTTTCCGGAAACTCGAAATCCATAAGGCTTCTTAAATAACCGGTTTCCTCCTTGTCAACCATGGAGGTGTAGGTTTTAAACTTCTCGTAATTACCCTCTCTCACTGCGCTTTGAAGCATGTGAATTGTCTGAGGATTGTATCTGTGCTTCTCGCCCTGTGAGCGCATTTTATGACGACCCACAGAGTCGAGAGTCATGGTGGTATCAAGTCCAAGGGGGTCGAAGGCCTTGGAGTGCTGTTTGTCTGTATTGTCTGCAATATCCTCTAATCCTATTCCGCCGACTCTTGAAACCGTACCGGTGAAATAAGTGTCGATCACTTCTTTGTTAACGCCCACTGCCTCAAAGATCTTGCTGCCCATGTAGGACTGGATTGTTGAAATACCCATCTTTGAAGCAATCTTTACGATGCCCTTTAAAACTGCGTGGTCATAGTCATCAACAGCTGCATAGTAATCCTTACTTAAGTTGCCCTCGTCAATGAGACGGCCGATTGTGGCATGGGCAAGATAAGGGTTAACCGCACAGGCACCAAAGCCAAGAAGGGTTGCAAAGTGATGTACCTCTCTGGGTTCACCGGACTCTAAGATAAGAGACATGGCGGTGCACTTCTTGGTTCTTACCAGATGCTGATGCACTGCTGCCACCGCAAGAAGTGAGGGCAGGGCCACTCTGTTTTCATCCACTCCCCTGTCGGAGAGAACAAGGATGTTGGTGCCGTCCTTATATGCCTTGTCCACCTCAACAAAAAGGTGATCCAGAACTCTTTCTATTGGAGTGCTCTTATAGTAAACTGTGGAAACTTCGGACACCTTGAATCCGGGCTTGTTCATTTTCTTAATCTTAATCATGTCTAGGTCCGTAAGAATGGGATTGTGAATCTTAAGGACATGACAGTTCTCGGCTTTCTTCTCTAAGAGGTTGCCGTTCTTGCCCACATACACATTGGTGGATGTAACGATTTTTTCCCTGTCTGCATCAATGGGCGGGTTGGTAACCTGAGCAAAAAGCTGTTTAAAGTAGTTGAACAAAGGCTGGTACTCGCCGGATAAAGCAGCCAGGGGAGTATCAATTCCCATGGAACCAATCTGCTCGGCGCCGTTTAAGGCCATGTTAAGGATGCTTTCTCTGCACTCCTCGTAGGAATAACCAAAGGCCTTAAGGAGCTTGATCAGATCGTCTCCCTCATAGCTTTCAGGCTTGATATTGGGAATTTTAAGGCTCTTTAACTCAAGCATGTTTCCGTCAAGCCATTCGCCGTAGGGCTTCTCCAAAGCGTAGTGTTCCTTCAACTCCTCATCTCCGTAGATTTTGTGTTTTTTCATATCAACCACAAGCATCTTGCCGGGGTGAAGTCTTTCCTTCTTTAAGATGTGTGCCTCCTCCAAATCAAGCACACCGACTTCGGACGCCAGAATCAGTCTGCCGTCATCCATCACATAATATCTGGAGGGTCTTAATCCGTTACGGTCAAGAATTGCCCCCATAACGTCGCCGTCTGAGAAAAGAATGGACGCAGGTCCGTCCCAGGGCTCCATCATTGTAGCGTAGTATTGGTAAAAATCCCTTCTCTCCATTGAGATGGTGTCATTGTGACTCCAGGGCTCGGGAATAAGAATCATGGCAGCCAAAGGAAGCTCCATGCCACTCATCATAAGGAACTCCAGAGTGTTATCAAGCATAGCGGAGTCTGAACCGAACTTGGGGATGACGGGAAGAACACGGGTCATGTCATCCTTTGAGAAGGTCTTGCTTTCCATGGTTTCTTCTCTGGCAAGCATCTTATCCACGTTACCCTTGATGGTGTTAATCTCACCGTTGTGTACCAGCATTCTGTTGGGGTGTGCAAGCTTCCATGAAGGGTTGGTGTTTGTTGAGAATCTTGAGTGAACCATGGATACGTTTGACTCGTATCTTTTATCCATTAAATCAAGGAAGAAAGTTCGAAGCTGCCCTACAAGGAACATGCCCTTATATACGATTGTTCTGCAGGAAAGGGATGCAACATAAGCTGTATCTGTGCTTTGCTCGAAGATTCTTCTTACAACATATAATCTTCTGTCAAAATCCAAATCGTTCGTGGTCTCCTCAGGTCTCTTTACGAATCCCTGAATAATGCGGGGCATGCAACTGAGTGCTTTGCTTCCGAGAACCGATTCGTTAATGGGAACGTTTCTCCAGCCAAGGAATTCCAGGCCTTCTTTTGATGTGATAACCTCAAACATCTTCTTGTCTCTTGCACATTTAAGGTCATCATCGGGCATGAAAAACATTCCTACGCCATACTCTCTTTCACCTCCGAGAGTAATGCCCATTTTCTTACACTCATCAGAAAAAAGTTTGTGGGGAACTCCTGTGAGAATTCCTACACCGTCTCCTGTTTCTCCTGTGCCGTCTTTACCTGCTCTGTGTTCAAGGTTCTCGACAATACTTAATGCATCACAAACAAGTTTGTGACTTTTCTTTCCGTTGATATCGATTATTGCACCGATACCGCAATTGTCGTGTTCAAAAGATTGGTCATATAATCCTTGATTGTTCATAGTTTCTTCCCTTTACAATTATTTGTTTAACGCCGCCTCAATAAGGCCCTTAAATAAAGGATGTGGTTCATCCGGTCTTGACTTGAATTCGGGATGTGCCTGGGTTCCCACGAAGTATGGATGATCTTTAAGCTCAATCATCTCAACTATTCTTCCGTCGGGGGACATGCCGGAAAGTACCATTCCCGCACCTTCAAAGGCTTCCCTGTAGTCGTTGTTTACTTCATAACGATGTCTGTGTCTTTCGGAGATATCTTTTTTGCCATAAAGCTTAAATGCTTTGGTTCCTTCCTTAAGTACACAAGGATAAGCTCCAAGTCTTAAGGTTCCGCCGATATCTTCAATTCCTTCCTGCTCAGGCATCAAAGCTATTACAGGATCCGGAGTATCGGGATTAAACTCGATTCCCGAAGCCTCCTTAAGTCCTAATACATTTCTTGAAAACTCAACTATTGCAAGCTGCATTCCAAGGCAAATACCAAGGAAGGGAATGTTGTTCTCCCTGGCATATTTAACTGCAGCTATCTTTCCTTCTATTCCTCTGCTTCCAAAGCCTCCGGGAACCAATATGCCGTCAACGTCTGATAAGAGCTTTTCGGCTGCACCCTCAACTTCCAGTTCCTCAGATTCAATCCATTTGATTTCAACTTCGGCTTTGTTGGCGATTCCGCCGTGCTTTAAGGCTTCGGCTACGCTAAGATATGCATCGTGAAGTGCCACGTATTTTCCAACCAAAGCAATCTTTACTTTCTTCTCGGGATGCTCGAAGTCCCATACCATCTGTTTCCACTTGGAAAGGTCGGGCTCGGGGCAATCAAGCTTTAAGCAATCACAAACCGCCTGGGCCAGTTTCTCCTCTTCCATCATAAGTGGAACTTCGTATAGGCTCCTGGCATCGAGGTTTTGGAGAACATGCTCTTTTTTTACATTACAGAAAAGGGCTATCTTGCCTCTTATGTCATCATCGATGGGATAATCCGAACGACATACCAAAATGTCCGGCCAAAGTCCCATGCTCTGAAGGGTCTTTACGGACATCTGTGTAGGTTTGGTTTTCATCTCCCCTGAAGCCTTAATGAAAGGAATCAGGGTTACCTGAATAAGGATTGCGTTCTCTCTTCCCACCTCAGCCTGGAACTGTCTTAAAGCCTCCAAAAAAGGCTGGCTTTCAATGTCACCTACGGTACCGCCTATCTCGATTATTGAGATGGTTTTTTCATTCGCATCCTGCTCCTTGTAGAAGCGGGATTTTATCTCGTTTGTGATATGGGGAATTACCTGAACGGTACCTCCGCCATAGTCGCCGTGTCTTTCTTTATTTAAAACACTCCAATATATTTTTCCTGTGGTTACGTTACTGTTACGATTAAGACTTTCGTTAATGAATCTTTCATAATGGCCAAGGTCCAGATCTGTCTCGGTTCCGTCGTCCGTAACATAGACCTCACCATGCTGGATGGGATTCATTGTTCCCGGATCCATGTTGATGTACGGATCCAGCTTTTGCATGTTTACGTGATAGCCTCTTGCCTTAAGAAGTCTTCCAAGAGAGGCTGCCGTAATTCCTTTTCCTAACCCCGATACTACACCGCCCGTTACAAATACGTATTTAACCATCTCTTATACCCCGCTTGCTCCGTAGTTTGAAAGTACTCTTGCAGAAGGATCGTTAACGTTACATCCCTCCCACTCTTTGTTTGGCATCCAGAAATCTGTTATCATTTCACCCTGTCCGGGATAATATTTCTCAAATATTTCTCTGTAGAGAAGTGATTCCTTGGTAAAAGGTGTGGCATGTGTATATACTTTTCTTTTTGCCTCAAACTCGGCATCGGTGTACTGGCTTTCCGCATACTCCTTTAAGTAGTTGACCATTGAATGTCCCACTGCATCGGAAAAAGCTGCTTTCTCTCGCATTAAGATATCCTCGGGTAAGTAGTCTCCCTCGAAGGCATGTCTTAAAAGGTATTTACCTTTGTTGTAGACGTTCATCTTCTTTGCGGGATCGATGCTCATTACATAATCAACGAACTTAAGATCACCGAAGGGAACTCTTGCCTCAAGAGAGTTTACTGAAATACATCTGTCGGCTCTTAATACGTCGTACATGTAAAGCTCTCTGATTCTCTTTGCAGCTTCCTTTTGGAACTCCTCTGCGTTAGGAGCGAAGTCTGTGTATTTGTATCCGAAAAGCTCATCAGAAATCTCACCGGTCATGATAACTCTTACTTTTGTCTTCTCATGGATTGCCTTGCACACAAGGTACATTCCGATGCTTGCTCTTATTGTTGTGATATCAAAGGTTCCAAGTAAATGGATTACCTCGGGAAGTGCATTTAAAACATCTTCTTTGGTAATGATTACCTCGGTGTGGTCTGCCCCGATGTAGTCTGCAACCTCTTTGGCATACTTAAGATCGATTGCATCGGTACTCATTCCTATAGCAAAAGTCTTAATAGGTTTCCTTAATATCTTTGCGGAAACAGCACATACAAGTGAGCTGTCCAATCCGCCGCTTAAGAGGAAGCCAAGAGGCGCATCTGCATCAAGTCTTTTCTTTATTCCTTCAACGAGTAAGTCGTGGATGTTTCTGCAGACTCTCTCGATGTTGTCTGTTACATACTCTTTGACATCGGTCATGTCTCTGTAGCAGTAGAAGTTTCCGTCTGCGTAATAGCATCCGGGAGGGAAAGGATAAATCTTATCCGTAAGACCTACAAGGTTCTTGGCCTCTGAAGCAAAAATGATTTCACCTTTCACTTTTGTGTATCCGTAGAACAAGGGTCTGATTCCGATGGGGTCTCTTGCTGCCACCAGGCTCTTTTTCTTTGCGTCGTAGATGATGCATGCGAACTCTGCATCAAGTTCTTTAAACATGTCAAGACCCTTCTCTTCATATAAAGGTAAGAGTATCTCGCAATCTGAAGTGCTCTTAAAATTATAATTATCGGAAAGTCTCTCTCTTATCGGTCTGAAACCGTAGATTTCACCGTTACATACAACCTTATTTCCATTCAAATTGAAAGGCTGCATTCCTTCCGGTGTAAGGCCCATGATTGAAAGTCTCTCGAAGCCAAGCATTCCGCCTTCGAACTTCTCGATTCTTGTGTCATCCGGTCCTCTTGAGATTGTCTCAGCAAAGTGCTTAGCAAACTCTTCTTCGCTGATTGAACTTCCGTAAAAACCCATTATCGAGCACATTGTATTTCTCCTTTTTTTTCCACAAAAAAGGGGCACTTTGGAGAAGCTCCAAAGCGCCCTTGCTTACATTTCATGGAATCAATTTTTTATTTATAATGTATGATTGTATACACTTGTACAACTCTTGTCAAGAACTTTTTTTCTACAAGGCTCTTGCCCTTTGGTGCAGTTGGGGACAGCCCCCAATTGCACGTCAAAATAGAAACTTATCTTTTTTGCCTTCTATGTAATAATACTCTTTTGCCGGACTGTCCATGACAAACTGGTTGCTACCCTCACCAATACCCCCATCTCCGCTCGCAAAGATGTATAATGGAGCATCTGTCTTATCCTTGCCAAACTCACAGACCGTACCTTCAATAGTATATTCATCTCCATTAACTGAAATACTAACGTTCTTCAGCGCAAAATCATATTCATATCCATACATTGAATAAGCAAGTCTTGTCGGCATACCCGACTCATTCAATCCATATAATTTTAACCATCCACCATCAATATCAAGGAGTTTTGTATCCAAAAACCAATAACCCTCCGCTGTTGATTGAGCTGTGTTTTGAGTGTCGTCGGAGATGCCTTCTCTTTCTGTATTTTCCGTTACTGCTTGCTGTTGACTCTTTTCAATGGCGTAATTTCCATCCGCAAACATTATGGTGTTATCATCATTATTCCAATCCTTGAAAATAGCCTCATAATAAGTACATACCTCAAGGTCAGAAGCAGCATCTTCTCCGATAGAAAATATCCACTGTTTTCCGCTTCTTTCAAGTTCAGTTCCCTCAGCAACTACTCCATTCTCTCCAATTCGATTCATTGCCCAGTTACTGCCATCAGAAGAAATTTCGTATCCGCCCTCTCTATTATCATCAAAATAAAGACGAAGCCATAGTTCACTTGCTCCATCTTTTATTAATTCTAACTTGTCATCACTAAGAGCAACTGTGATTGAACCATCAGCCTCTTTGGTGACGCATAAACCTTTTTGTTCATTCTTGTCGCTTTCAGTCTTCTCTATAACTTCATCCTGTGCCGCAATGGCCCTCGAATTGCTGTCACCATTTTCTTTTTCAACTGTAGGCATTGTTTCTGATGCCGTCTGCTTTCCTCCGCAGGCACACAGCATAAAAGCCATAAGCATTACCGTTATAACAGTTTTCCTTTTCATAGGTATAAGTCCTCAAATATTATTAAAGCTGTTTATACGAAACTATCTCAACATTTGTAGCATATGAGAGTCCGTCCACCTGCTGATAGTTTCCATCATAGTATGTGTATGAAATAGGTGTGTCAGAAAATGTAATCTTTATTGTACAAATACAGTTCTGTAAATCTCCATATTGATCATATATGCTCTTTGCAGCAACAGGAGCCGGACAAAAGACTGTGTTCTCAGAATCCCAGAAAACCAAAACACCGCCATCAGGGTCAGGCAGCAAATACTCAAGTTTTCCGGTAACAGTTACTGTCTTGTTTCCAAGTCCACCTTCCATACAATAGGTTCCAAGATTACCTAAAACGGAAGGATCGTCTGCAGAGTAAAAAACTTCAGTATCAGAATCCGTTACTGCTCTGAACCCATTGTCATCAGACTGAGGCTCAGCTTCTTCTGTAGATGCCGGTTCAGAATCGGCTTCCGGCTCAGTAACCTGTGTGTTCTCACTAGTCTGTGTTGTGTCTGTCTGCGCTTCGCTTTCTTGTACTGCTTTCTCCACCGGCGCTTCTGATGCCTTGTTTGCGGAAGCATCACCTCCACACGCTGTAAGACTTACAGCACCAAGCATAATGGCAATAACTACAGATAATATTCTTTTCATAAGAATCTCCCTTCTACTAAAAAACAAAATCAGCTATAACCGCATACTGTCAGTTAATATCACTTATCTGTTATTATCATCAATTTTAGGTTCACCAACCATTGCTTTAATTATTGCTGTTATGTCAGATATTACGAATGGGTTGTCTCGATAGATGCTATGAAACGAGAATATGGAATTCCCGAAACCCAAATAAGAAACATGTAAATGAACATGCCAGGATAGTAAAACAGGGCGCCCGTAGGGTGCCCTGTTGGTTTAAACTTATGCTTTAATCTTCATTCACTTTTTTTATATTAGTCCGTTTGCCACATAATTTACTTTAATACAATCTATAGATTTCTTTTTACCATCACAATCTCTTCGTTTTTGTATTCGATTTCAAATCCATTTTTCAAGAACAATTTATATGAAGGATTATCAACCGCTATATCATCATATAAAACAGATATACCATTTATTTTTGCAGCTTTGCATAATTGCCTAATTCCTTCCGATCCATAGCCTCGATTTCGGTATTTGGCAAGGATAATAACGTCACAGATGTAAATGCCTCGTTGTCTATCGTAATGATATGCAATTTCCCCAACATATTCATTCTCTGAATTCATCAAATAGCGATAATATCGTTTGCCCTCAGGATTCCGGACCCAAGCATCATACCAAGATTCCCATTCGTCTTTAGGAAAGGGAATTGTTCCACCCCACTTAGCGTTATAAGACATGGTATCTTCATCAGCCATTAATTCTTCTCTAAACCATAAATCATCTATATTAGGTGTTACCAATGTAAGCATAATATATCTTCTTTGCAGGCTCCCATTTATCTATATTTCAAATATGTTTAATTATATCATAGCCCTATTTGTTAAATTTCTTAATTATACGGAAAAATCAAGTGTCCCCGGAATGCTCAAATACGAATCTGTGAATTGATATTTTACACGGCAGACCCGTTTTCACTTAGATCTCGCACGTAGCGGTACATAAGGTGCCACAATACGGCACCTAAGTACCGACGGCTCGATAAAGTCTGCCTTAGTAAAACATCAATCCCAGACTTTTAGTCACTCATTTCCCAGATTGTTACTATTCACAGTCGATCAAATATATGAAAAATGATGGAAGGAAGTTTAGAAAACCAGACTTCCTTTTATGATGTATGGGTATTACAATTGATTTGATGGATCAAATCTTGTAGATGTTTTATGGAGTACGATGGAGAAGAAGATGAATGTAAATGTATCGGTTCCAGAGGAACTGATACAAGCTAATGAATTTCAAAAGATTGGAGATTATGAATTATCAAGAAAAGTCTATCAGAACTTTTTTGTCGCAAATCCTGAGCATATCATGAGGTTTAAGGCATTATTTGAAGTTGCCGATAACCTTTTTCATGCAGGAAGATATGCTGAGGCACAGCAGGGATATAAAAAGTTTTTGGAGTATTGCAGTAGTCAGAAAAAACTTACAGCTGATGAGGCTGGATGGGTCAAAGCCTATACTGAATTATCAAACAGTAGAATTCAGTCTATTATGAATCTTAAATGATTTACTGTTGCCACTTAAAGTGGGCGGAGTTTATGCTCCGCCGATTAGTTCGGTTATGGTATATGGCTGTCCTGCCATAAGCTTTCCAAGGGCATCAAATGACGGAGCATTATTACGGCTGCAGGTGTCGATATAGCTTTTTATGTCCGCAAAATACCCTGCATTTTTAATATCCTGATATTGTCCGGAAACCTTCTGCTTTACCTTTACACCGCGCAGACTTCGCTCAGCGATGTTGTTTGTGGGTGGTACAGAAAAATCTTTTATCCATAGGAAGTTGCTTTCTTTATACTTCCTTAACCTGTTTATGAGCTTTCGCTCATCGTCTTCATAGAATTTTCCTTTTGATGCAGCAAACTGTTCATCGGCTTTTTTCAGGATTGACTCAATATTTTCCATGATTGTGTGGTATTGGCTTCCAAAAGACAGTTCACCTTTTGCAACAAGATGATTCCTTTCATAAAGGATAGTCCCAAGATAATCTTTCAGCTCTTTAGCCCATGGATGTTCAGAATAATCTGAAACTTTTTGAATATCCCTGGATATATGCTGTTCGCATTCAGCGTTTGTGAAATGGAAATCCTTGTTGTAGTTAACTGTAACGTGGTCATGAACTACGATGTTTTCAGGGCCAAGTGCAGCCAGAATGCCATCTGCATCAATGCTTTTTCTGTTCTTGTTTTTATGAGCTTTGACTAGGGCAATCTTTTCGTTTCCATAGAATCGCATGCAGCATCGCTTGGTGTCTACGAAGATTACTGTATCATCCCAATGCAAAACTTTTTGCTTTATGCATTCGAGGGTTGCATCACTTATGAAAGGTTGAAGATTTTTAGAAGCTCGTTTCTGAAGTTTGCATATATAACCTTCGCTGATGTTGATGTTATTGCCAAGGAAACCATCAACTATCTTCTTTGTTCTGTTTACACTGATATATCCAAGATCAAGCAGGGCAATGATCATTGCCTGAATGGCACTTCCGTATTGTACTGGTTCTTTTAGGTGAAGAGGGATGGGTGAATGAACAATCCTGCCACAGTCATTGCACTGGTAAACATAGAAATAGTGACGTTTCTTGATGATGCGGACCTCATAATCTATAACATCCTTACTGCGTTTTGCAAGAAAGGTTAATGACTCGCTTCCGCATTTTGGACAGCTTTCCAGGGTATGATTTTCATGATCATTTATCTCGGAATCAGGAATTGGCTCAATCCCATGTTTTTTGTGACCTGGCTGAGCACCACGATTTTTTCCACTTTTTACCCTGGAATTGGGGATTACTTTTTTCTTGCCTATCGGAGTCTGACTTGTTGGGAGAGAACTGTTGGTCCCATCAGTGTTCTGCTTGGCCTTCTCTTTTGCCAGCGCATCTTTGAGAGCTTCTATCTGAGCTTTAAGATCTTCGTTTTCAGAGTCATTTGATGTAGTATTTGTACCAAGAACAGCATTAAG
>JAEEGI010015869.1_pt1 | contig 15626 bp, 14 predicted proteins | sample 8958751 | NCBI WGS metagenome assembly JAEEGI01 (sample SAMN16246545, study PRJNA631951) | gut metagenome | biome: gut microbiome; feature: rumen; material: KS-attached | host: Bos | place: Iran: Karaj | collected 2018-10
GCCAACAGGACAATGCCTACTGCAAGGAGGAGGAAATAATGCTTCAGCTTCATAGTCCGTGCTTTTCTATTTTGCGGTACAGGGCACCACGGCTGATGCCTAATTCCTTAGCGACAAGAGAGAGGTTACCGTTGTGCTTGGCAATGCAGGCTGCAATGGCGTTGCGCTCCATGGAGTCGAGGGTGGCGGGTTCTGTGCCCATCGGTTTCCCCGACGGAATATCCTTGGACAAGAGCGCAAAGTCGGCGGCAGTGAGCTGACTGGCGGCAGGATCTTTCATCAACAGCGCCCTTTCCACCAGATTCTTCAGTTCTCGGATATTACCTGGGAACGGAAGTGTCTGGAGGTAGCCGATGGCCTCTGTCGAGACAGTGACAAGCGGGAGACCGTTTGCCTCACAAGCCATCCGAAGGAAGTGATTAACCAAAAGGGGTATATCCTCACGACGGTCACGCAGAGGGGGCAGATGGAGGTTGATGATGTTGATGCGGTAGAACAGATCCTCACGGAAGGTCTTTTCCTCAACCATCGCGCGAAGGTCGGCATTGGTGGCGCAGACCACACGGACATCCGTTCGGCGTGTCTGACTATCGCCCAACACCTCGTAGGTCTGGTCCTGCAGCACCCGCAATAGTTTCACTTGGCTGGCCAACGACAGTTCGCCAATCTCGTCGAGGAAGATGGTGCCGCCCTTGGCCAGTTCAAAACGGCCGATGCGGTCGGCCTTGGCATCAGTAAACGAGCCTTTCTTGTGACCGAACATCTCGCTCTCGAACAGCGACGTAGAGATGCCGCCGAGGTTCACTTTCACAAACGGCCCGTTGGCCCGTTGGCTCTGTCGGTGGATGGCTTCGGCGATGAGTTCCTTGCCCGTACCGCTTTCGCCCGTAATCAAGACGGGCGCATTGGTAGGAGCAACGCGGGCCACGGTAGCGAGAATGCCAGATAGGGAGGTGCCGACAATAGGTGAACTTTGAATCGGCTGAGTCGCAGGACTTGCATTGTTTATCTTGATGGCCGTCTCGATTCTGTCTAACAGTACGCCATTGTCCCACGGCTTGGTGATGAAGTCGAAGGCACCGGCACGCATCCCCTGCACGGCCAGGTCGATGCTGCCCCATGCCGTCATCAGGATACAAGGCACCTCAGGGCGGAACACCTTTACCTGCTTCAGCAGTGTAAGTCCTTCCTCGCCGTCAGTAGATATACTATAATTCATATCCATCAGCACCAGCTCCACCGCCGGTGTGTTGCGAACAATCTGCATCGCCTCCTTCGGCCCCTCGGCCAGGGCCACCTCATACTCGTTGCGCTCCAGTATGAGCTTTAGCGAGAGCCGGATGTTTTTATCGTCATCAACTACGAGAATCATCGAATTAATTTACTATTTGACTATTTACAATTTACGATTTATTCTGACTGTCGAATGAAACGTGTTTTCCGCTCCTCTATAACACGCTTGTAAGTGCGTTTCATCTTGTCATTCAAGAAGGAGTGGTCGATGAGTGCGTATGTCTCTTGTGGAATCTCCATAAACATATCGAGCACGGAGGCAGCACGTTTCTTCGGCAATCCGATTCTTTCCGCGAACCGTTCAAAGTCCAGCCTGCAGGGATGCAACGTCCTGTCATACACATCACTTTTCTCAATATCAGGCGAAAGCCCGTCCATCAGTCCCAGGTCGCTGCCACTTTGGATATGAATGCAGGTGTTGATAAGATCGTATGCAGGAGCCAGGAAATACTCGCCGTTTCTGTTTATCAAAGAAAAGTTCTTCATGTGGGCATCCTCGTTAGCAAACAGATAATCAAACACTACCATCCGGAAGAACTGCTCCATCTGTGGCATCCATGCAGGCACGAACTGCCGGATGGCATCTGCTATCTGTGCATAGTTGCCATGATATTTAAAATTGCTGTCGCTGCCTTCCTCTGTCATCTGCAGGACAGTGGCAAAGTCCTCCTGCGAACTCTCTTTCACGCCGTTTATCACGTCAAAGCGCTTCGTGATATACACAGGCTGGCCACTGCTGCTGAAACACAGACCGTTGCTGGCGGTGCGTATGCCATAGACCTGAGATGCTATCTGCATGGTCAGGTGTTCGTTGGCAGGTATCTGTTTGCGGGTGGAAAGACTCAGGTTAAAAGGTGCTGGCTTTAGAATATAGGTGGCTTGTTCGCCTTTGTGAGCCAGACGGATTTTCCCGCCATCAATGATGGCTGAAAATTTCTCCTGAGCACCTGAGATTGACATGTTGTTCATGTTCTCCATCGCCTGCTGCTGGTCGCGCTCGTTTTCGAAATCGATGTCAATAAAGGGCGAAACCACCACACCGTCAAACAAATCCTTGACGGCTTGGGGCGAATAGGTAGAAAATCCTGGTCGCAATGTCGATGGGCAAACTTCTATCGTCTTCATTCTTCCGGTCTTTTAAGTACAAACTTCCCGATGGCATCCATGCCACAAATCATCTCCAGCATACCGAAAAAATCGCTCTCATCCACCTTCCTTGCTCTGCACAATGCCCTACGGTTAGCTCCTTCAGGCAACATGTTGGTGAACACGGGGAAGATGCGCTCTGAATGATACACCTTCTGGCTCTTGGGCAAGTTGACAGACACAGGAGGGGTGCTGCCGTCGGCACGAAAAGCATCATCGTAGGTGAACTCATAGTTGCCCCTTGACAACTCAACGAGTTGCCCGGCATAGACATCACCGTAATACACATTCACTTTTCTCATCCTCTATGCTATTTAACGGTCTGTTTTACCTGCAACACCATTTCCATACCCACCACATCCAGTATCTTCTGTAGTGTCTGCAGCGACGGATTGCCCACGCCTCGCTCCAAATCCTTAACAGTAGAGATGCCTACTCCAGAGTAATCCGAAAGGTCTTGCTGCGAGATTCCCAGCAATGCCCTGCGCTCCTTAATCACTATTCCTATATCCATCAGCGTATGATTTATCGTACTTTTGGTGCAAAGATACGAAGAAATACTGATTCGACAAACCAAAAGTATGATTTTTCGTACTTCCTTAATTCAATTTAACTATATTCATTTGTTATTAGTGATATTGATATTCTTTGGCACCATCTTGTTAATTCGCTGAAGAGCGAAAAAGAGCATGGGTATTGCGATGATGATTACAATCACATCCAGTACCACATTAGGTGCGTATTCTTCTTGAATAGGATTTGTAAAGTACTCTATGACTGGCCCACATAAAGAAGCAATAGTATTGTAGGTAATGTGGGCGATGATACCAGGAACGAGACTCTTAGTTCGCCAGAAAAGCCATCCATAGATGAAACCAGCGATAGTTACATTGAGGAACATCATAGGTGACATGTGCATTATGGAAAAAATGATGGTTGAGATTAGGATGGCGAGCCAAGGATTGCACTGCATACGAAGCAACCCACCGAGAAATACGCCTCGGAAAGCAATCTCTTCGGCTATCGGAGCCAGCAGGCAGGCATCCAGATAAAGTGGAAAGGTCATCTGCATGTCATCTTCCAATAGTTCAGCCCATTCTTCGGGGAAAATGTTGTGATAGAAGGGAAGGTCGAGAATGGACAACTCAAAGAATATGTCTGCCACCACAGTCAAGACAATCAGGCCCATCAACCGCCAAATGTTTTTCCTCTCGATTAGGCCAGGCGACAGGCTAACGTAACGCCTACCCAGGAAGAAGATGATGAGAATCAGACTGCAAACCACCACAGACCAAGCAAATGTGTCGTAATTTGAGAAGCCGACAAATGCAGGCGTATTAAAAAGCAGCAGACTAAGCGCAAACTGCCAAAAAGTGTTCCATATTTCGCTTCTTACGTTAGACATAAAATGAATGGAGCATGAATGTTATTTCAATTTCTCTTTTAGTCTTTGCAACTCTTCATCGAAGTTGTCGTAACCGTTGATGCGGAGGTCGTCGCGGACACGGCGGCAGTCGGGCGTGATGGTCTCGTAGTGGGGAATGCTGTTGAACTGGAACAACTCTTGCAGACGAACAAAGTCGGACTTTGTCACACAAATAGTTTCTTCGCCTGCCAACCATTCTGACACATACTTCTTATACTCATCGCTGCCCTCGGTGGTGCGTTCGCCAGCGATGATGATTAGTTTCACATCGTCGCGCTTGGCAATCTCGGCACGTAGTTCCTTACTCAATTGGATGGCACCACGACAAGGGCCACAACTCATACCCCAGAAATCTATCATCAGGATCTTGCCTGGATACTTGGCGCAAAGTGATCGAATAAGGTCGGCCATCGGTGTAACAGGCAGAGGTGAAGCAATGTCTGTCTGTGCCATTTGGTTGTTATAAAACTGCTCGACCTTCTGGTGGATATATGGGTGGGTAAAAGCGGCAAGGTATAATGGAAACATCTTGCAGTCGAAGTCTGACTGCATATCCTTGTAGGCACATAATTGTACTACTAAGTTGTCCTTGTCGGTTCCCATGAGGTCGCGAAGGGCTGCAAGGTAGTTGCTGAGTGCTGTGGAGTAGTTTTGATATTCCGCCTCCATGCCGTCATTCTCATCATCGATTCCATTGTATCTGCTTTTCCTGGCATAATCAGCAAACTGGATGCGGTTGAGCATGGTGTCAAATGCCTGACTTGCGAGGAGTAGCGGATTATCGAAGTCTGTGTGGCGCAGTGGGTAGTAGTTCTTTGCCTCGAATATCTTTTTATACTCTACACTATCAAGTACTTCAGCGTGCCACTCACCATCACGTTCCTCATACTTTACCAAATCGGTTACATGATTATCTACATATGACAAATAGCTTTTCGCGAAGTACGCCTGTATGTCGGCCAGTGCCAGTTGCATCTCCATTGGTGTGTAGTGGTCTCGCTGGCTCACTGTCTGTAGGCTGTTCATCGCATTCTGCCAGATGCTTTCAGCCAGTTTGTTGCCATCCTCCAACTTTCCTTTAAAAGAAGGAATCGCCATGAATAAATCGCTGTATTCATCGCAGGAGCGCAACCATCGCTCTACGTCACGACTGCTACCGCCATTAAATACGTAGTCATACCTACCGCCTTCATGTATACGGACGGTGACGTCAACGGTCTCGCCAGGACGGGCGAAGAATGGAATCCCAGAAAAACCAACCTTAGATTCCCCAGAGGCTACAAACGTCAGGTGCATGGGATAACTGATGGGAAAATTTTTCTCGAAGGTTCCATCAGGGTTGATTTCCATTACCAACGTTTTATTATCTTTTTCCATGACGTCATCGAGATAACACAACATCGTTGTAAAGCCAAACTGTTCAGCGTTGTAGCCTTCGATCTGACCTTTCACGATGATGGTGTCGGTCTTGAACCAGTCTTGGAGTATTGTCTGTGCTTGCCCCGTCACTGCGACGAGGGCAAGGAGGATTGTGATGATGGTTTTCTTGTTCACGTCCATTTCGTTTTTATTTCAGTTTCTCTTTTAGTCGCTCAAGCTCTTCATCGAAGTTGCCGTAGCCGTTGATGCGGAGGTCATCGCGGACACGGCGGCAGTCGGGCGTGATGGTCTCGTAGTGGGGAATGCCGTTGAACTGGAACAACTCTTGCAGACGAACAAAGTTGGCCTTTGCCATACAAATCGTTTCCTCGTCAGCCAACCATTCTGACACATACTTCCTATACTCGTCGCTACCTTCAGCAGTGCGCTCTTCGGCAATAAAGATGAGTTTCACATCATCACGTTTGGCAATCTCTGCACGCAGTTCTTTGCTCATCTGAATGGCCGCACGGCAGGGGCCACAACTCATACCCCAAAAGTCAATCATCAAATAACGGCCAGGATATCTGGCACAGAGTGCCCGAATCAAGACAGCAGAGGGATTGTTGGATGGCAAGGGAACAGCGATTTCTTTTTGTTCCATCTTCTTCGCATAGAATTCCTCCGCCTTTTGGTGAATGTATGGGTTTGTGAGTACGTCAAGGTAAACAGGCATCATATTGATAAGTGATGCCAAGTTAGCCAGTCTGTGTTCTCGTTCAGCAAGAGTTATTGTGGTATCTGCCAGTATCTGCGGAATGCTATCTTCTTGAGAATGCCATGAATTAAAATTGGCTATCATGTCATTATATACGCAAAGCTGAGTAGTGAGATTGTTTTTATCCGTTCCTATTAGTTCAATAGTTCGTTAAAAAGTCAAGATACGGCGTAACGGCTAAGCCGCGCAGCCAAAGAGTTCTTTGAAAATGTTATTAATTAAAGTTTGGTTCGGTCGGTATCGGGACACGTCAAAAATTCGTTTCATTAGAAACGTACCAGCCATGAGCGCTTTGAAATTTGACATGGAATAATCCATTCCGCGTTCCTTCATCATCAGCTTTGCGATGTTAAGCGATGCAAACGATGCATTGAATGCGAAGTCGAGTTTCCAAGGGTCTCTGGCCTGACAGTCCATAAGGCCTGTGTAGTTCTTGGCATCCCGATAGCAAAACTCTATCTGAAACCTGGTTCTGTAGAAGTCCAGCACTTCCTCACCCGTGAGAGTGGTATCAGTAGAGAAGAAGAGTTTGTGCTTACCGTCAGGCATCTGCCAGATGACGAGACGTACCTTGCACTTCAATGACTTTGAATAAGCCAGCAGTGTATAGGCCTTGCCCATGAGCCCCTCTATCGAGAGCAGTTGCATTCTGCTTTTGTCAAGGTGTTTGTAGTCAATCTTGCCGTCAATCACCCTGGGCCTTCCCCTCTTGCCCGTCTTCTCTCCTTCATAGAGGTAGCACAGGTGGGCATCGTCACGGAAACGGCTGATAAGGTGGAAGCCGTACTCACGGATGCCGTTGTAGAAGGTGCTGTTCGAGAAGAAAGCGTCAGCCACGATGAGATGTGACAGCTTCAGCAGTTCCTTGCTGTAACGCTTGATGACTCCGATGTAGTGCTCAGTGAGCGACTTGTTACGCATCTTCAGTTCAGAGGTACCTGGGGTCTGATGGGCACGAAGCATCATGCAGTTATGGGCATCGAGGTTGATGAGTCCAAGTCCCATAATCTCCAGCCCGCGCTTCACGGCACCTGCACAACCCGACCAGAAACGACCAATATGCGGAGTCTTCTTGCCCGCTTTGCTGATGAAACTCGGATCGATGGCTATGGCCATGCGTCCCACTTCACCGAAGTAGCGCAGGGCAAGCGAGATGTTGAAGCGGAGCCAGTTGATGCTTTTTGAACGCCTGCGTCCGAAGTTTTGGCGGTAGCACTGTTCGCCGTGCCTGCCATACCTGCCCAACTGGGTGAAATTTATCCTTCCTGGTACAACCATGTATAAAAGTAGTATCTCGATGATGATTTTCTCAAAACTTTTGCTTAACTTTGCAGCGGAGTCCACGATGGCCTCCTTGCATATGCCCGTATATTGGTCGAGTGCTTCTGAAATTTTCTTCATAACCAAGTGTTGTAAGAGACCACTAAGTTACTGAAAATCAGGCACTTGACCAAATTTTATTAGTTATATGATGTTAATGCAACTCATTGATTTTCAGACGTTTAAATGTATTATTAACTAAGTATTGTTAGTTCGCACAAACCAGAAATATAATTAGTGAGCTTTTTCTTTTCGTTTTCTGCACTTATGATATATTCCCCGTTCTCGTTTAATACACCTTCATATCGACGTCTTATGAGAACATCTGCATATTGGATGCGGTTGAGTACAAAGTAGAAGTCGTCGCACATCAGCAACGGGTTGTTATAGTCTATACGCTGCATCATTTTGTAGTTTTCCATTTTTCTACACTCTTCCCACTCTATACTATCACAGATTTCTGCGCTTAAGCCGCCATCAACCTCTTTAATTCTCATTAAGCCCCTTTTATGATTAAGAATGTAGGTAGCCATTGCATCAATGAATGATCCTTGCACGCTGGCTAATGCCAATTGCATTTCTTGTGCAGTGAAATGCAGTCGGGCAGCTTCTCGCTGTATGATATAGAGCGTCTTTTGCAAGGTCTGTTCTATCACCTCGTTCAGTTCACCGATTTTACCCTTGAAATTAGATATAGGCTCCATCAGTTTCCACATATCATAATCCGACTTCAGCCAACGCTCTACTTCTTTACTGCTACCGTTATTATAATAACATTCATACCGCCCATATCCGTTGGGCTTGATGTTGATGTCAATAGTCTCGCCGGGGTGAGCAAAGATTGCTATATTGTCAAACCCTATTTTTGAATTCTCAGGACCAATTGATTCACGGGTTGGGTAACAGGCCTGATACTTCTTTTCGAAGGTACCATCAGGGGCTATATCGAATATTAATGTCGTACCGTCCTTTTCAAAAACATTATAATAGTAGCAATTCATGGATGTAAAGCCAAGTTTCTCTGCATCGTAGCCCTCTATGCGGCCTCGAATGGTTATGGTATCGGTCTTGAGCCAATCGGCAGGTACTGTATAGGGATTAGCCTCTGACAATTCTTGTAGCGTGGGAACATTCACCTTATATTTCTTATCGTGAATACCCAACAGCCTAAAGGAGCCTTTCTCATCTCCCTCAATATAGTCGAATACCTGCACCTTCTTAGGCATTGGTTCAAAATGCATCGTGAAGTTCGTTATACCACTTTCAGGCGACTGCACCCATGAGTCAAGGATGATTCCCTCGGCAGAGCGCAATGGGTATCGGTTACCGTCTTCGTCCATGAGGTAGCTATCGCTGGCGAAGCGGAAAGATTGTCCCTTTTCTTTCTCCATCGTGAAGTGTACGGTAGTCGCCGTGTCTCTGAAGATAATTTCACGGGCTTTCAGTTCGCCCGGATTTACGTTTACGCAGGCCATCGTCTCTGGATTCTTGATGGTCTTGAATGTCTTTGCCTGCCCCGCCACAGCGACGAGGGTAAACAGGATTGTGATGATGGTTTGCTTCATATTTGTTTCGTTTTATTGTTATACCTTTATTATATTTCTTGGGAAAAACTCGTTCAACCTCTTTATGTTACAACTCAGATTCTCGAAATCCAACCAAATCTTGTCCGTTTCCTACTTGGATTCCTGAAATCCCCCCACACTATTATCTTTTCTTGTCTGGATTCCTGAAATCCAATACCATCATGTGTGCCGTTAAGGTCGGATTCCTGAAATCCGAGGCCGCTGGGTCTGTTTCCTGCGTCGATTCCTGGAATCCGTGGCATTGTGGGGCGTTGCTCAGCGGCATCAGCCAGATGGTAGGTAATAATTGATTTTTTGTTCATATTCGTTTCGTTTAATTGTCTGCAAAGTTATTGTCATCCTATTCCACCTTCAGTTTTTCCTTGCCTTTGTACTTCGTCATGTCGCTGACGATGACCTGCTCGCCAGATTCCAGGCCGCTGACGACCTCGATGTAGTCGTAGTTGCACTCGCCGAGGCGGACTTGGCGGGGATGGAGCATGTTGCCGTCGAGGACGAAGAGGGTGTAGTCGCCGGGGCCACTGTAGAAGGAGCCGTTGCGGATGCGAAGCACGTCGTCCTTGATGCTGGTGATGACGAAGACTTCCGTTCTGAGGCCGGAGCGGAGACGCGGATGTGACATGTTATCGGGGACAACCGTAAAAGTGATGGCACCGCTCTGGCTCAGGGGCGTGACGGTGTTGATGATGCCCGTGAGGCGCTCCTTGCCGATGCGTAGGATGACGGCACCGCCGACGCGGACGCGCTCGCTGTGGCTGTCGGAGATTTCGCACTCAGCCTTGAAGTGCGTGAGGTCGCTGACGACGGCGATTTTCTGGCCTGCGCCGATGGTGCTGCCCACCTCGCTGTTGATGTAGGTGAGCGTGGCACGGCGGGGCGAGCGGATCTTGGCATCGTCGAGGGTGCGGCGCTTCTCGTCGAGTCCCTTCTCGAAGATACCGTTCTGTAGTTGCTGCATACGGAGGTCGGCCTGACGCACGCGCTGCTCGTTCTGGTACTGCTGTCGCAGTTGCGAGAGTTGCATCTGGGCGGTTTTTAATGTCGTCTCGGCCTGACGTACGCGGTCGCGGGTGCCGCTGCCAAGGCTGTCGAGGTAGAGTTCGTTGCGCAGCTGGGCTTCGAGTTGCGAGAGTTCCATTTCCTTCACCTCTATCTGCATCCGGCGGTCGGAGAGTTGCGTCTCCACGTTGGCCTTCAGTTGGGCGGTCTGCTGGCGACGAATCTCGCGCTCGTCGAGGGCCTTGGAGTAGTCGGTCTCGGCGGATTGCAAGTCGAGGCGTAGCAGGGGCGTGCCGACGTCCACACTGTCGCCGCTATGGGCATAGACCTCGAGAATCTTCGAGCTGATGGGCGACACGATGATTTCCTCGAAGGCGGGCACGATGCGCCCCGTGGCCGAGACGCTGACGTCGATGGTGCCGCGGTCCACCTCGGAGATGATGAGTGCCTTGCGGTCGAGGGTCGGAATCATCTGCGTGCCGAGCCAGGCACCTGCGCCGAGCACCGCTACCGCGATGGCAACGGCCACGGCGGCGCGACGAAGTTTGCGCCGGCGTTGTTCACTGACAGGAATCGCCCTGTCCATCGTCTGATTATCGTTCTTCATATATCTAATGTTCAATGTTCAATAGTCAATGTTCAATGTTCAATGAGACGTTCTACGTCTGCCGTGAGTTCGCAGCCGCGCTCGAAGTCCCAGAGGGCGATGGAGCGGAGCTGGTAGTAATAGTACCAGTAGTTGAAGAGTTGCTGGATACGGTTCTGGCGGGCCTGGTCCTTGGCGGTCTGCGCACTGGAGAGTTCGAGGGTCGAGATGCTGCCTATCTTGAATGTCTCGACGTTGGTGTGGTAGCGGCGGCGGGCGATGGTGTCGGCCTCACAGGCAATGCGCAGTTGCTCGGCCTGGTTGTTGAACTGCTCGGTCAGGATGAAGATGTCCTAACGGAAGTTCTGCGACTGCTGGCGAAGCTGGCCCTGGATGATGTCGCGATTGCTCTCGGCGAGGCGACGCTGCCCCTTGCGCTTGCCCCAGTCGAGCAGGGGGATGGTGATGCCGACCTGAACGACCTGGTTGCTCAGCAGGTTGCGGTAGGCGCTGCTCATGTTCTCGCCCGTGCCGGTATAGCCGAGTTGGGCGTAGAGGTTGATGCTCTGGCGGTTGGCGCGGGCCGAGGCCACGGCGTAGTCGGCCTCCATCTGGCGACGGCGCATGGTGGTGGCGAGGGCGTTGTTCTGAAGGGCGTGGGCAAGGACGTCCTCGTAGTCGAGATGGATACCCAAGGCCGACGCTTCGGGAACGGTGGCGGCGATGGGGGCTTCCACGTCGAGGAACGAGCGGAGGGCGAACTGGCGGGCCTGGCGGTTGCTCTCGCTGTTGGTGAGAGCACTACGGGCGGTGAGTACGTCGAGGCGCAGTTGCAGCACGTCGTTCTCGCTGATGGTGCCCATGCGGCGCTTGGCCTGTGCTACCTCGTAGAGTTTCTCGGCGGTCTGCAGGTTCTGGCGGGCGATGTTCACCTGTTCGCCGGCCAGCAGCAACGAGAAGTAGAGGCTGATGGCCTGCATGGCCACCTGCTCCGTCTCGGTGAGGAATCGCGCCTGCGCCTCGCGGTAGCGCAGTGGTTCTATGCGGCGGTTCCACTTCAGGTGGTTCACGCTGAAGAGCGGCTGCGAGAGGGTGACGGCCACGGGCAGCGACATGAACTGATTTCCCGACCCGCCGCTGCCCGACTGGTGCAGATAGTCGAGCGACGACTCCACGCTGAGCGTGCCGCCCGTGGGCCACAGTTTCTGCGTGATGTTCACTGCTCCATCCAGTCCGAGGTAGTCGTTGCGCACGAACGACAGCGAGCCGTCGGCCTGCTGGTACGAGCTGTAGCGTTTGTTCCACGACGGTGCCGTGCCCGTCAGCGACACCTCCGGCAGCAGGTCGGCCCGGTAGCTGCGCCACTGCCAGTAGGCCGAACGCAGTTCGCCCAGGGCCACGGCTGCATCGACGCTCTGGCGCCGCGCCATCATGATGCAGTCGTCGAGGGAGAGGCGGAGGGTGTCCGTCTGTGCCGACACCCCGTTCGTGTGCATTTGTAATGCACACGCAGTGAGTATAAGGATTTGTAATCCGGCAAAACGGTCATAACCTCTTTTGTCACTCCATGGATTAAGCGCATTATAAATGCTCATACTCCTTGCAGGCGAATTACAAATTCGTCTGAACGTGCTGAAGAACGTGAACAGTCTATTCATGATGTAAGGCTTCGACGGGACGTTTGTACATGGCGCGGAACGTGGGGACAACCATGCCGAGGGTGACGATAATCAACAGCAGCACGTACTGGATGGCGCAAACGATGAGGAAGTGCAGCCAGAAGGTGTTTACCCAGTCCGTTTCCTGACCAGTGCCGCTCATAGTGAAGCCGTGAGCGAGTCCGACGTTTATGGCGAACTGGAGCCAGATGATTTGTCCGATGACGGCGGCAATAAGCGTGAGCAGGGCGGCTTCGCGCCAGAGCATCCAGAAGATGTTGCGGCGTTTAGCCCCGAAGCTACGCATAATGCCGATGTCCTCTGTGCGTTTGCGGATTTGCAGCCAGAAGGTGCCGAGTGTGCCGAGGATGACGTTGAGCAAGAGTAGGGCAATGAAAGTGCCCATGACGGAAAGTTCCGTGCCTACGTCGCTCCTGCTATTGTTGTTGAAGTAGTCGGTGTAGGGCATAGCGAGGGCGAGACCGTAGTTGCCGACCTGCATTTCCTGTTGTGTTTCTTTCGTCTGTATCTTTGTGACGAAGGCGGCGGCATCGGCTTCGGGGTGGAGGCGGATGAACATCTTCGCGTTGGTGCTGGCCAAAGTAGTGCGAGGGACGAGGATGATGTAGCTGTAGCGTTCGTTGGGACGGAAGCGGTAATCTTCGACAACGGCGGCTACAGTGTAGCGGGCAGCTACTTTCCGACCTTGGGCCAAGGCAGGGTCGCTGTAGTCATACTCCACGAGGCGGCGGCCTACGGCCTGGTCGGTGCCGAAGAGGGCAAGAGCCATCGAGCGGGTGATGACGGCACCGTCGGTGGGACAGTCGTTACTGAGGACATCGGCGGCAGGACTGCCCTCAACGGGTGTGATGCCGAGGGTTTCGAAGAACTGCTCATGCAGTAGGAAGGTCTCTTCGTAGGCTCCGCATTGGCGGGTAGTGTCGGTCTCGGCGCAATAGTTGCAGTGGCGGTAGTGACCGACGCCCGCATAGCCGTCCATCAGTCCGGCGTACTGCACCTCTGGTAGAGCGCGGACACGGTCGCGTATGGTGTAGAGGTTGGCAATGGCCTGAAGAGCAAAGCACTCTTCGGGGGAGAGGCGGGTGGTGTCGGTTTCAGTGAAGCCATTGGGAAGAACTACCGGATGTTCAATGGGCTTGGCATGGTTGTAGAATCCCACTACCCCTACCAGCAGATGGTCGCGCTCGAAGTCGCCAGCGGGGCGGCATAGGTAGGTGTCATAGGCAGTGACGACGAATCCGTCGAGGAAGTGGAAGCTGAGCACTGCCACAAGGGCTATCTCAATTATTATCCACGCGTTCTGGCGCCGGTGCGCCCAAAAGTTCTTTATTGTTTGGTTCATCTCTTCTGGTTTAGGGATTCGACAATCGGTTTACGGAGTGACGCCCATGCAGGCAATAGCGCGGCCATCAAATTGAGCACGGCGCAGCACAGGAAAGCGATGAGAAAAAGCGTGGGTGTGAAGAACATCCAGATAGTGAGGCTTATCTCGGGGCTTGGCAGAGTATTGGTCTGGAAAATATCCTTGAAGATGGCACTGTCGCACACGGTGCTGACAAAAAGCCACGAAAGCCCCCAGCCAACGATGCCGCCGAGAAGCGTCAAGACGAGGTTCTCGGAAATGACCTCGTTGAGCAGTGTGCGCCGCTTGGCTCCGAATGCCTTGCGGATGCCCATCTCGGCGCGGCGAGCCTCCATACGATTGCTCATCAGTCCGCTTAGGTTGATGGCAGGCAGGAAGAGGAACAACAGCATCAGGATAGCGGGCGGCAGGAGTTCCTTGGCCTGGTCGGTGAGACCTTGGTCGTTCATTTTGTGAAAGAAGTGTATGTTCTTGAAGAAGTGCTTTTCGGCGCCGACCACCCATCGTGTGGGTTCGCCCATCTGCTGGGTAGCCACAGCATTGTAGTGCTGGCGTAGAGGTTCCAGTTCTTCGAGGAACTCCTCGCGGCTGTAGCCGTCGCGCAGCAGGACACGCACCTCGAGAAATCCGCAGTAAGCCAGCTGGTCGAGGTTCAGTTCATCAACAGGGGCAGCCCTGTAATCAGCCTTGTAGGGCAGGTAGATGTCGGCTGTGGAATTCATCATCAGCGGACTCACCGTCTTCACCACGCCGACGATGCGCAATGACGGATGGTCTTCGCGGTCGTAGATGACGAAGTGGTCGGAACCGTCCAACTTCTTCGCCAGCCGCTCGGAGACGACGCAGACACGCTCGCCGTCGCGGAACTCCTTTTCAGAGAAAGGCCGTCCGCTGATGAAGTCGAGGTCGTAGAGGCGAAAGAAGTCAGGGTCACAGGGTATGGCTGAGATGGCCTGTAGGTGCTCCAGACTTTCGTCGGCAATGCCGAGGGAGTTGCGATAGGCGAGTCCCGTAGCCAGTTCTACGCTCTTCATCTGCCGGAACACGGAGTCGATGCACTCCGTGGATACGGCTGCAGGGAAGCCGGAATTGTTTTTCTCCGCCGACTCGGTGACGAAGCAGTTGGTAATGTAGAGCGTGCGCGAGCGATTCGACTCTGGCGGAATATCCCCCAGCAGGATATTGAACACGATGGCAATGACCATGGCCGAGGCGATGGCCACCGCCGTGCCCGCGACGTATATCGCAGAGAAGAGCTTGTCCTCGCGGATGAGCGCAAAGGCATGTCGTATGATCTTAATCATCCGTGTAATCCGTTTAATCTGTGGTCGTAAATATCACATAATCTGCCGTCCGTCGAGGAACTTGATGATGCGGTCGGTCTGCTGGGCCTGCTGCTCGTTGTGGGTCACCATGACGATGGTGCGGCCGTCCTCCTTGTTCAGTTTGTGCAGCAGTTCCATGATCTCGGCACCCATCTTCGAGTCGAGGTTGCCGGTGGGCTCGTCGGCGAGGAGGATTTCGGGGTTGCCGATGATGGCGCGGGCGATGGCCACGCGCTGGCACTGTCCGCCGGAGAGCTGCGTGGGGCGGTGCTTCATGCGGTGGCTGAGGCCGACGCGCTCGATGACTTCCTTGGCCAGACGGATGCGCTCGCCGCTGCGCACGCCACGATAGATGAGCGGCAGCTGCACGTTGTCGATGACGTTGAGCGTGGGGATGAGGTGGAACGACTGGAACACGAAGCCTAACGTCTTGTTGCGTAGTTCGGCCAGTCGGTTGTCCGATAGCTTCGGGTCTATCTTCGTGCCGCACAGCTCAATCTCGCCGCTCGTCGGCTCGTCGAGCAGGCCCATGATGTTGAGCAGCGTCGACTTGCCGCAGCCCGACGGTCCCATGATGCTCAGGAACTCGCCCTTGCGCACTTCGAGGTTCACATTCTCCAACGCCTGTGTCTCCACTTCGTCGGTACGATAGATCTTGTTGATCCCATTCAGTTTGATTACTGTTTCCATTGTTCTTTTGTTTTTATTGTTAATGATTTGTTGTTTCGTATCCTACTCATCCCTTAGCGCCTCGGTAATCCTTGCG
>JAEEGI010015870.1_pt1 | contig 15626 bp, 16 predicted proteins | sample 8958751 | NCBI WGS metagenome assembly JAEEGI01 (sample SAMN16246545, study PRJNA631951) | gut metagenome | biome: gut microbiome; feature: rumen; material: KS-attached | host: Bos | place: Iran: Karaj | collected 2018-10
TTCGCGGTGTGTGCGGCGCTCTCCGCCGCGCGGAAAGGAAAAACGGCATGACCGGACAAAACGGAAAAACGGCGCGGATCCTCCCGCTTCTTCTCGCGCTTCTTCTCGCGCTCTCCCTCGCGGGCTGCGCGGCGGAAGGCGCCGGCAAACGCGTGCACGGCGGAACGAGCGCCGTGAAGGACGTGCTGGAAAACGGAATGAAGGGCGATGCCGGAACGGAGAACGCGGGACGCGCCTCGAACGTGGCCGAAAACGCGCCGGCTCCCGAAACAGCCGCCGATCCGGGCGCGGCGAAGAACGAGGCGCTCGGGATCGACGTCGATCTCACGTCGCTTTCGGGCACGATGGTCTATTCGCGGGTCTACGCGATGATGACGGCTCCCCAGGACTACGTCGGAAAGACGGTCCGGATGAAGGGGAACTACACGGAGATCCACGACCCCGAAACGAAGAACACGTACTACGCGTGCGTCGTCCAGGACGCGACGGCATGCTGCGCCCAGGGGATCGAGTTCGTCCCGACCGGCGCCTACGCGTATCCCGCCGATTATCCGAAGGAGGGCGACGCGGTCACGGTAACGGGCGTCTTCGACACGTACGTCGAAGGGCAGTACCTCTACTGCACGCTCCGGGACGCGGTGATGGACTGAACGAAAAAACTCCTGCCGGACGGCAGGAGTTTTAATATGCAGGCATTCGGGCGCGCCGTCACGGCGCGTCTGTTGTTTCCGGTTCGGCCTTTTCCGGCTGTGCGGCGCTCTTCCGCTTCCGGGCGATCGCGATATAGCGCTTCACGAGGTTGATGAGGTTCGCGTTCAGGACGAAGAACGGGAAGGCGGCGTTCTTGTGGTTCTCGAGGAGGACCCAGATGAACTCCGTGACGTACCACGCGAGGAAGGCCGAGATCCAGCCGACGAGCAGGCCGAGCAGGCAGTCGGTCGGGTAGTGGGCCATCAGATAGCAGCGCGCGAAGATCATCATCACCGGCCACAGGAAGAGGAACAGCCACAGCTTGTCGTATTTCGAGTCGCGGTTCCGGAAGAACCAGATCGCGGAGACGCCCGCCATCGCGGCGCCGACGTGGCCGGACGGGCACGAGAAGCCCGTTTCCTGGACGTGGCCGGCGGCGGCCCACCACTGGAAGATCTCGACGGTCGAGAGGTAGGGGCGCGTCCGCTCGAACAGCTCCTTCAGGATCAGGTTCGAGATCAGGTAGCAGCACGCGATCGAGCCGAAGAGGCAGACGCCGAGCTTGCGCGTCTTCGGGAAGAGCATCAGGACGACCGCCAGAACGAGGAAGATCAGCCCCTTCTCGCCGATCGCCGTCAGGAACTTCGAGAACGGCGTCAGGAAGTCGCCGCTCTTCTCCGCGAGGGCGTGGAAGCCGCTGAGCAGGAATGTGTCGATTTTTGTAATTATCTCTATGATCATATCCATGCGAACAGTGTATAATGAATTCATGAAGAAATCAAGCGTCAGCCTGACCGAAGGGCCGATCGCGCGCCTCATCCTCTCGTTCGCGCTGCCGATCCTCGCCGGCCAGGTCTTCCAGAACCTGTACCACAGCGTCGACGCGATCGTCGTCGGAAAGCTCGTCGGGACGACCGCCCTCGCGGCCGTCACCTCAAGCACCGACAGCACGAACATGCTGATCGGCTTCTTCTCCGGCCTCTCCGTGGGCGCGGGGGTCTTGTTCGCGCGCTATTTCGGCGCGGCGGATTACGGGAAGCTCCGCGATTCGATCCACACCGCGCTCGCGTTCGCCGTCCTGCTCGGCGTTCTGATGGCGTCCCTCGGGATCGCGCTGACGAACCCGATCCTCCGCCTCGTCGCGTGTCCGGACGACGTCTTTCCGGAGGCGGCCGGCTATCTCCGCATCTACTTCGTCGGGATCCTCTTCACGTCGATCTACAACGTCGGCTCGGGCATCCTCCGCGCCGTCGGCGACTCGAAGGATCCGTTCCTCTACATCGTCGTCGCGAGCCTGACGAACATCGTCCTCGACGTCGTCTTCGTCGCGTGGCTGCGCCTCGGCGTGAACGGCGTGGCGTACGCGACGATCATCGCCCAGCTCTGCTCGAACGTGCTCCTGTACCGCCGCCTGTTCCGCGCGGACGACGTCTACCGGATCGCGATCCGCGACCTGCGCATCCACAAAGAACACCTGAAGGAGATCATCCGCCTCGGCCTCCCGACCGCGCTCCAGACGTCCCTGATCTCCGTGTCGAACCTCTTCGTCCAGCGGTACGTCAACGAATTCGGCTCGTCGGTGATGGCGGGCGTCGGCGCGGCAAAGAAGATCGACAAGTTCATCGGACTTATCCCCCAGTCGATCGCGCTCGCGTCGATGACGTTCGTCAGCCAGAACCTCGGCGCGAAGAAGCCGGAGCGGGCCTTCCGCGGCATCCGGACGGCGCTCGGGCTGTCGATCCTGTTCGTCGTCGGGCCGGGGATCCTGCTCTACGTGTTCGCGCGTCCCGTCTCGACGATCTTCACCGACGACCCCGCGGCCCTCGGCTACGCCGTCGGAATGCTGCGCGCGATGGCGTTTTTCTTCTTCTTCCAGGCGCTCAACCAGAACTTCATGTCCGCCTCCCGCGGGTTCGGCCATTCCCGCGCGGTGATGTGGCTGTCGATGGGCGGCATGATCGTCATGCGCCAGATCTACCTCGCGGTCTCGATGCACATCTCGCACACCGTCACGAACATCTACCTCGCGTTCCCGGTCGGGTGGGCGTTCTCGGCGGTCTTCGTGATCGTCTACTTCTACTTCGCGATCTACCGGCCGTACCGCCAAAAAACATTGTAAAAAAGCCCCGCGCGGCTATTGACAACGCTTGAGCGCGATGATACTATAATCGAGCAACAAGAAGGAGTCCCGCTCCTCACCCCGAGCAAACGCGAACGGGTCGATAACGAAATAACCGCCTGCGGCGTTATTTTGAAGCGGATTCTGACTTGAGTCCGCGTTTTTATTTGCACCTGACCGGTAAGGAGGATACGGCCATCAGTAAAGAAACTTTAATCAACGAAGAAATTCGTGAGAGAGAAGTCCGTCTCATCGACGAAAACGGAGCCCAGCTCGGCATCGTTCCGATCGAGGAAGCCCAGTCTCTGTCCCTTCAGAAGAACCTGGACCTCGTTCTGATCGCTCCCCAGGCGAAACCGCCCGTCTGCAAGATCATGGATTACGGCAAGTACCGCTATGAGCTGCAGAAAAAGGAGAAGGAAGCCAAGAAGAAACAGAAGACGACCGAAGTCAAGGAAGTCCAGCTCTCCACCTTCATCGAAGAGCATGACCTTCAGGTCAAGGCAAATAACGCAATCAAGTTCTTAAAGGACGGAAATAAGGTCAAAGTCCGGCTTCGTTTCCGCGGCCGCGAGCGCTCGAACGTCGCCGCGGGCGAGAAGACGATGGAGATGTTCCGCGTCGCGACCCAGGAGTACGCGAACGTGGACAAGGCGCCCCTCCTCGAGGGCCGCTTCCTGACGATGATCTTAGGACCGAAAGCCGACAAGTAAGGAGAAACATCATGGCAAACGCAAAAATGAAATCCCACAGAGGCGCGTCGAAGCGCTTCAAGATCAGCGGAACCGGCAAGATTATGCGCCATAAGGCCTATAAGAGCCACATCCTGACCAAGAAATCCAGCAAACGCAAGAGAGGCCTCCGCCAGGGAACGACCCTGACCAGCGCTGACCAGAAGAGAATCATGGCGGTTCTCGACAAATAAGGAGGTAGAAACAAATGGCAAGAGTTAAAAGAGGCGTCAACACCCACAAGAGACACAAAAAGCTCCTTTCCCAGGCGAAGGGTTTCTATCTCTCCAAACACAACGTATTCCGCGCCGCCCGTCCGGCCGTGATGCGCTCGCTCGCGACCGCCTACGTCGGCCGCAAGAACCGCAAGCGTGACTTCCGTCGTCTCTGGATCGCCCGCATCAACGCCGGCGCCCGCGCGAACGGCATCTCCTACAGCAATCTCATGCACGGCCTGAAGCTCTCGAACATCGACATCAACCGCAAGATGCTCTCCGAGCTCGCGATCTACGACGCGCCCGCGTTCACCACGCTCTGCAATACCGCGAAGGCCGCGATCGCGAAATAAACACAAAACAAAAAACAATCACAAAGTTGCAAGGATCGCCCTCCCGGGTTCGGGAGGGCGTTCTTTTTGCCGGAGAGACGCCCAACGGCAGTTGTATTCCGCCCGTGCTTCCTGTATCATAATAGAATCGACCCGTATGACGAAGAAACGAAACGACCATGACCAGATCCGCTGACAATTCCACATCCGCCCGCCCGCGCAAAGGCCTGCGCGTTCTGATCGTATGCCTTGCGGTTCTTTGCGTGCTCGCGGCGGCGTGCCTCGCGCTGATCTTCACCCACAAGGTCGTCCTGTTCCGCCACGGGATCTACCTGTGGAACGCGGAGCGCGTCGAACTCGACATCCTCGAGGAGGAGATCCCGAATCTCGACTATCTGACGAACCTGAAGGAGGCGGACCTCCGCGAAAGCGCGTGCTTCCGCGAGATCGCGGCCTGGGCCGATGAACACCCGCACGTGAACGTCCTCTACACGGTCACGCTTCCGGACGGCCTGACGTTCGACGAAACGACGCGGACGATCGACTTCACGCGCGTCAGCGAGGACGACCTGCTCCTCCTGGCGGAGGACTATATGGAGTATTACCGGGACGTCCGCACAGCGAAGATCGACGCGGCGGGCTGGTCGTTCGAGACGCTCCGTGCCTTCCAGAATAAATATCCGAACGTCAAAATGACCGGAACGATCCCGGTCAGCCAGTGGCCGGTCGCCGAGCGCCTCGCCGCCTCGCGGACCTTCCCGAACATGACGGTCGTCGGTCCGGTCCGCATCGGTCCGGTCGAGATCCCGTTCGACGCGAAGGAGGTCGATCTGTCCCGGCTGACCGCCGACGAGATCGGCGAATTCGAACAGCAGCTCGTGTTCTTCCCGAGCCTTGCGCGCGTCGACTTCGGAACGGAAGCCGCCCACGAAAAGCTCCGTGCCGTCAGCGCGTTCGCGAAGGCGCACCCGGAGTTCGGCGTCGCCTATACGATGACGGCGTTCGGCCTCGAGGTCGGCTTCCATACGCCGATCCTCGATTTCAACCACATCACGATGACCGACGACGGCGCGGAGGTGCGCGAGCTTCTCGACCTGCTTCCGAACGTAAAGAAGCTCGATATGGACTTCTGCGGCGTGGACGACGAACACATGGCGGCGATCCGCGACGACTACCCGGACGTCGACGTCGTCTGGCGCGTCTGGTTCAGCGACGTCTACTCCGTCCGCACCGACGTCACGAAGATCCTCGCGAGCGCGTTCGGGCGCGTGACGCTGACGCCGGAGACCGCGTATCCTCTCCGCTACTGCACGAAAGTGAAATACCTCGACGTCGGCCACAACGAAACGATCGGCGACATCTCGTTCATCTCGTACATGCCCGATCTCGAGGTCCTGATCGTCGCGCTCTGCGACGTGATCGACTTCGAGCCGCTCGCGGACTGCCCCCACCTCGAATTCCTCGAGATCTTCACGAACCGCGTCCGGACGCTCGAACCGCTCCGCAACCTGAAGGAGCTCAAGCATCTCAACATCTGCTGGAACACGAAGCTGGCGGACCTCTCGCCGATCTACGGCCTGACCCAGCTCGAGCGCCTCTGGATCGGCTGCAAGACGAGGATCCCCCAGGAACAGATCGACCATTTCCGCGAGCTCGCGCCGGATTGCGTCGTCAACGATACGTGCACCGACCCCCACACCGACTGGCGCGAGGGGACCGAGCGCTACGAGCTCCTCAAGAAGCAGCTCGGCTACCCCTACGGCTACCAGTTCTGGGAGCGGGATCCGCTCTACAAGCCCCACGGCCATGAGGATATGCACGGCGAACGGTATGGAGATGCTCAGACAGGAAAGTAGCTCCGTACAGTCCGAAAAGAAGGACAAGGGGAAGGCAAGAACGAATTGATAAAGCAGAGATGGGTGAGGCGGCTTCGGCCGCCTCGCTTTTTTCTGTGAAGATTTCGTTTTTTTGCACCACAGAATCACAAGATGTAGTATAATAACAAATATCTATGGAGGCCACGCTTGTGGCTTGGACAGTATTGAAGGAGGCTTATAGTATGAGATGCCCGTTTTGCGAAGCCCAGGACACGCGCGTCATTGACTCCCGCCCGACCGAGGACGGCCACGCGATCCGCCGCCGCCGCGAGTGCGACAAATGCGGAAAGCGCTTCACGACGTACGAGAAGGTCGAAGAGATCACGTTCATGGTCATTAAAAAGGACGGAAGCCGCGAGGCGTTCGACCGCAACAAGGTCCTGAACGGCATCCTCAAGGCGTGCGAGAAGCGGCCCGTCTCGATGGCGGACGTCGAACGGATCGTCGACGACATCGAGCGCAGCCTGAACAATATGATGCAGAAGGAGATCGAGAGCAAGGTCATCGGCGAGATCATCATGGAACACCTGAAGGATCTCGACGAGGTCGCGTACGTGCGCTTTGCGTCGGTCTACCGCCAGTTCAAGGACGTCTCGACGTTCGTCCAGGAGATCGAAAAGCTGCTCGGCGACGATACGAAGGGCCGGCGGTGACGCGGGAAGGGATACGGCCGGAGGAACGGCCGTCCCGCAGCGTTTTGCTATGGAGAAAACGATATGAACAGAGGAACACGAATCGCCGTGGACGGCCCCTCGGGCGCCGGGAAATCCACGATCGCGAAGGCCGTCGCCGACCGCCTCGGCTACGAATACATCGATACCGGCGCCATGTACCGCGCCGTCGCCTACGGAATGGTCCGTGACGGCATCACCTGCGAAGAATCCGACCGCGAACGGCTTGCATCGTTTTTAGGCGATGCGACGGTCGACTTCCGCGAGGGTCACGTCTGCCTGAACGGAGAGGACATCGCGGACCGGATCCGCACGCCCGAGATCTCGATGATGGCGTCGGACTGCTCGGCGATCGGCATCGTCCGCGAGAAGCTCGTCGCGGAGCAGCGCCTGATGGGCGAAACGAAGAACGTCATCCTCGACGGCCGCGACATCGGAACGCAGGTCTTCCCCGACGCGGAATTCAAGTTCTACCTGACGGCCGACGCGGCGGAGCGCGCCCGGCGGCGCCTTGCGGACCTCGAGGCCGCGTACGAAAAGAAGAAGGCCGACCTCAAGGCGGAGGGCCTGAAGGGCAAGAAGCTCAAGAGCCTGCTCGGTCCCGCGCCCGTGTTCGAGGACGTCCTCCGCGACATCGAACAGCGCGACTGGAACGATATGCACCGCGATATCTCGCCGCTCGTTCAGGCTGAGGACGCGGTCCTGATCGACTCGACGCACTCGACGATCGAAGAGACCGTCCAGGCGTTCCTCGACGTCATTTTACGCGCGTCGGACGACGCGGCGGCTCAGCCCTGCTGCTGCGGCGGCTGCGGCTGCGATTGCGCCCCGGAGAACGCGCCCGGAACGGACAAAGAGGCGGCCGAATGAAGCTCATCCTCGCATCGGGAAGCCCGCGGCGGCGCGAGATGTTCGAGGCCCACGGCTACGATTTTGAGATCCGGCCGTCGGCGGTCGACGAGCGCGTGCCGGAGGGTCTGACGCCCGCGGAGACGGTCCTGTACCTCTCGTGGATCAAGACGCGCGCCGTCGAGGAGGAGGTCCTCGCGGAACGGGCGGCTGAGACCGCGGATCCCGCGCAGGCGGCGGCGGAATCCTCCGCCGAAACGGATTCCCCCGGCGGAGCGGAACCGGAACGCGTCTTTCTCGTCGGCGCCGATACGATCGTGTATCTGCCGGCGAACGCGGCGGATCCGGTCGACGTCCCGGCGGTCCACGGCCCCGTGAACGGTACCTACCGCGGCGCGATCCTCGGAAAGCCGCGGGACGCGGAGGACGCGACGCTGATGCTGCGGGACCTCGCCGACACGTCGAACTACGTCCTCACGGGCGTGACGGTCATCGAAGCCGGAACCCCGAACCGCCGCTCGTTCGTCTCCGTCTCGCGCGTCGATATGGCGCCCTACGGCGACGACTACGTGCGCGATTACGTCGCGTCGGGCGAACCGATGGACAAGGCCGGCGGCTACGCGCTCCAGGGCCGCCAGGCATGCAAGATCCTCCGCGTCGAGGGGAGCGAGACGAACGTGATCGGCCTCCCCTGGGACGAAACGGAGCAAACCCTGACCGAAATGGGCTACCGGAAGGAGCCCTTCTGAAAGGACAACGATTATGTGTCTGAATCTGTTTACACAGGACATCGGCATCGACCTCGGAACGGCGAATACCCTCGTCTACATCAAAAACAAGGGCATCGTCCTCAACGAGCCGTCCGTCATCGCCGAGGACGTCCGCACGAGGAAGATCTTCGCGGTCGGCCGCGAGGCGAAGGAGATGATCGGCCGCGCGCCGGCGGATCTCCGCGTCGTCCGTCCGCTTGAGGACGGCGTCATCTCCGACCTCGAGATGGCCCAGGCGATGCTGCGTGAATTTCTCCACCGCGTGCTCCCCGATCACGCGCTCTTCAAACGCGTCCGCATCGTCGTCGGCGTTCCGTCGGGCGTCACGGGCGTCGAGAAGCGCGCCGTCGAGGAGGTCGCCCGCCAGATGGGCGCGCGCGACGTCTTCATCCTCGACGAATCGATGGCGGCCGCGATCGGCGTCGGCATCCCCGTCGAGGAACCCTCCGGCCATATGATCGCCGACATCGGCGGCGGCACCTCCGACATCTCCATCATCTCCCTCGGCGGCGTCGTGACGACGACGTCCCTCCGCGACGCGGGCGACGAGATGGACGAGGCGATCGTGAACTACATGCGCCGCAATTTCAATCTTTTGATCGGCGACGCGACGGCTGAACAGATCAAGATCAAAATCGGCGCCGCGATGATCCGCCCCGACCATCCCGAGGACGACCTCACGATGGACGCGAAGGGGCGCGACGTTCTGACGGGCCTCCCGAAGACCGTGGCGGTCCGGACGCACGACGTGACGGAGGCGCTCGCCGAATCGCTCGAGACGCTCCTCGACGGCGTGAAGCACACGCTCGAACAGGCTCCGCCCGAGCTCGCGGCGGACATCGCGACGAGCGGCATCGTTCTCGCGGGAGGCGGCGCTCTGCTCCGCAACCTCGACGTCCTGATCTCGCTCGAAACGGGCCTCGACGTCCGCGTCGCCGAAAACGCGCTCGAGGCCGTCGCCTACGGGACCGGCAAGAGCCTCGAAAACATCGGCCTCCTCCGCCGCACGGCGATGAAGGACGGCCGCAAGTATTACTGATCCCCCGATAATCCTGATCCCTCCGATCACCCGCATTAAAGGAGCTCCGCATGAAACGGACCGGTCCGCACCGCAAACAGATCATCCTCGTCCTGGTCGTTCTCGCCCTGGCGGGGATCCTCGTTGCCTCGTTCCTGTCCGTCGGCTCCGATACGTGGCTCGGACGGACGGCAGAGACGGTGATCCAGTGGGTCCAGAAGCCGTTCACCGCGGCCGGCAACGCCGTCCACGGCACGCTCTACCGGATCGCCCACGCAAAGGAGCTGGAGGCGGAGAACGCGGAGCTGAAGGAGCGCGTGGCCGAACTCGAGGCCGAGCTCCGCGACGCGAAGCTGTCGCGCGTGAAGATGCTCGAGCTGACCGCGCTGGAACAGGCGCTCAACGACAACGGCCTCGCCGGACGCGACCTCGTCACGACGCGCGTGACGGCGCTCGACCGCTCGAACTGGTACAGCGCCGTGACGATCGGCGCGGGGACGAAGGACGGCGTCGCGAAGGACGACGTCGTCGTTTCGGCGCAAGGCCTCGTCGGGCGCGTGATCTCGGTCGGCCCCGGCTGGGCGAAGGTGCTCTGCGTGATCCACGACTCCCAGAACGTCAGCTTCCGCGTCTTCCGCAATCTCGACATCCTCGGCATCGTCTCGGGCGCCGGCGACGGAACGCTGTCCGGCTATCTGCTCGATACCGACGCGGTCCTTGAGGCCGGCGACACGCTGATCACGAGCGGGATGGGCATCTTTCCCGAGAACGTCCCGATCGGCCGCGTGACGTCGTTCCGCCAGGACGAGGATTCGCGCCTCGTCCGCTTCACCGCCGAACCCTTCGTCGATTTCTCGAAGCTTGACGTCGTGACCGTCATCAAAATGCAATGAAGTACCGCTTCCTCATCCCGTTCATCACCGTCTGCTTTCTTCTGCAGGGGACGTTTTTCAGCGCCCTGCCGATTTTGGGTGTGACGCCGGATCTGGTCCTCGCGTTCCTTCTGATCCTTCCGCTCTATTACGGGGGCAGCCAGGCGCTCGTCCTCTCGCTCGTCTTCGGACTCCTCCGCGACGTCTGCTTCGGCGTTTCGGTCGGCCCGACGGCGCTTCTGTATTTCCTGCTCTCCGGAGCCGTCATGCTCCTGCGCGGCCAGTTCTACGCGGAGAAGTTCTATACCGTTCCTTTGATCATCCTCCCCGGCACCGCGGCCTTCCAGGTCCTCTACTGGGCGTTCATGCGCCTGCTCGGAAGGCCGTACGCGTTCCTCACGATGGCGGAGCGCCTGCCCGGCCTGCTCCTGCTGGAACTCGTGTGGGCCGTCGTCATCTACCTCCTGATCGGCCGTAACCCGATGCGGTTCGCGAGAAGCCGCGATCTGTTCGGAAAGGCGGGAAGCCGCGCATGAAGCAGTGGATCGGAAAACGCCACAACCAGATCGCGATCCTGATCGTCGTGCTGTTTCTCGCGCTGTTCGGGCGGCTGTTCCTTCTCTCCGTTCTGGAGACGGACCGCTGGGCGAACGCGGCCGATTCGCTGTCGATCAAGACCGTCACGATCTCCGCGCCGCGCGGCGAGATCTACGACGCGCGCGGACGGCTTCTGGCCGGGAACCGCGTCAGCTTCGTCGCGGAGTTCTCCGACTACGACTACACGGCGAAGGAGCTGAACGCCCAGGCGCTCCTCCTGATGAACATCCTCGAGGAGAACGGGGAGGCGGTCGAAGATACGCTTCCGGTCGTGATCGGCGAGGACGGAACGTTCTCGTTCACGTACCGGAACGCGGTCGAGGAATGGCTCCGCGAGAACGACATGCCGGAGACGCTGACGGCGCAGGAGGCGTTCGACGAGCTCCGCGCGCGCTACGGCGTCTCGCCCGAGCTCGACGTCTACGAAGCGCAGTCCGAGCTCCAGAACACCTACGGCGTCTTCCCGCCGATCTCCGTCCGCGTGATGAAATACACCCAGATCCTGAATCTGGACAGCTTCCTCGGGCGCTACGAATCGAGCCTGAAGCGGCGCGGCTACGACTATTCGCTCTCCGCGGAGGAATGCTTCCGGATGCTCCGCGAGATCTATAAGATCGACGATACGAACCCCGGCCTTCCGGACCGCGACGCGCGGAAGATCATCCTGATCCGCGACGCGCTCGCCGCCCAGGGGTACGTCGCCTACGTCCCGATCACCGTCGCGAAGAATCTCTCCGAACAGTCGATCGTCACGATCGAGGAGCGCTCGACCGACCTGCCCGCCGTCGAGGTCTCGGTGGAATACGTCCGCTACTACCCGAACGGCCAGGCCGCGTCCCACGTGCTCGGCTATCTCGGCAAGATCTCCGAAAGCGACAAGGCCGAATACCTGTCGCGCGGCTACAGCGTCACGGATTTCATCGGCAAGGACGGCATCGAAAAGGTCTACGAGGACGCCCTCCGCGGTACGGACGGCACGCGCACGGTCCAGGTCAACGTCTACGGCGAACTCGAACAGGTCCTCGCCGAGACGGAGGCGAAGAAGGGCGATCCCGTCACGCTGACGATCGACCTCGAGCTCCAGAAGTCCGCCGAGGAGGCGCTCGCGCAGGCGCTCGAGAAGATCCGGACCGGCGGCACGTTCGAGAGCGAATACGGCGACTTCAAGTTTACGAACGCCTATCCGAACGCGACGGTCGGCGCCGTCGTCGCGCTCGACGTGAAGACGGCGGACGTTCTGGCGCTCGCGAGCTATCCGTCGTTCGATCCGAACCTCTTCGCGGAGGGGATCAGCCAGGACGACTGGGACAGCCTCCAGACCGAGAATCCGCGCGACCCGCTCGCGCCGCGGCCGCTCTACAACGTCGCGACGCGCTCCGCCGTTCAGCCGGGCTCCTCGTTCAAGATCGTCACCGCGACGGCCGCGCTCCAGTCGGGGCTGAATCCGAGCCGGCGCTACAAGGACGGCGGCTACATCAAATGGGGCGAAAGGACGTACGGGTGCGCGCTCTGGAACCGGTCGAAGCGCAACCACGGTTCGCTCAACCTCTACGAGGCGATCGGCGTCTCCTGCAACTACTACTTCTACGACCTGATCTCGAACACGGACTGGTCGACCGGCCGTTCCCTCGGCCTTTCGGAGGATATGGGGATCGACCTCGTCCTCGATTACGCGAAGCAGTACGGCCTCGGCCAGGCGACCGGCATCGAGATCGGCGAAGCGTCGACGACGCTTCCCTCGGCGGAGAAAAAGCTCGCCTCGACGATCCAGTCGCTGAAGAGCGTGCTCCGCGCCGACGCGAAGTCGTACTTCACAGAGGAGGCGCTCGCGGATGAGGAGCTCCTTGCCGACACGATCGACATCATCAGCGGCTGGGCGAAGGAGAACCCGTCGCGGAACGCGATCCTGACGCGGCTCTACGATCTTCCCGTGTTGGAAGACCGGACGGAGGCACTCGCAGACCTCTGCAAATACAGCTATTTCAATATGGCGAACTGGACGCTCGGCGACTACTTCAACATCGCGATCGGCCAGGGTGAGAACGCCTACACGCCGCTCCAGATCGCGAACATGATCGCGACCGTCGGCAACGGCGGCCTGCGGAACGAGGTCAGCGTCGTGAAGGACGTCGGCGGAGAGGCTCCGGAACGCGCCGAGCCCGTACAGGTCACGGTCGGCAGCGACACGTACTTCGACACGGTGATCGCGGGAATGGAACGCGTCGCCCAGTCGTCGTCCGGCTCGGGTTACGCTTTGTTCCGCCGCTTCCCGGTCAAGGTCGCCGCGAAGACCGGAACGGCCGAGCGCTCGGGCAAGATCCAGCCCCCCGACGAGGTGGAATACGTCAAAGAAAACCTCTCGAAGATCAACCGCAAACTCGCGTGGGAGGACGTGGAGGCGGAGATGCAGCGGATCATCCGCGAGGACGATTCCGTCTCGGTCATCACCGCCGTCCACCGCGCCGTTCTGAACCTCTCGAACGGCGCCGTGACCGACGACGACATCAACAAATACAAAGAGGATTACGACAACTTCTCGTGGTTCGTGGGACTCTGCCCGGCCGACGATCCCCAGATCGCCGTGGCGACGCTGATCTTCAACGGCGGCTCCGGAAGCTACTCGGGGACCGTGACGCGCGAAGTCATCGCGCGGTACCTCGAGCTCCAGGCCGAATACGCCGCGGAGGAAGCGAACTGACGAAACAGAAACGATAAAGAAAGCAGGGAACGACAGTGAGTACAGTCATCGGTGTGGCTGCCGGAAAAGACGGCAGCGGAAAAACATTCTTCGCGAGCAACCTCGGCGCGATGCTCTCGCTCGGCGGCGCGGCCGTGTGCCTCGTCGATCTGAACTACGGCATGCGCGGGCTCGACCTCGCGTTCGGCCTCGAATCGGAGATCGTCTACGACCTCTCCGACGTCTTCGCGGGCGACGCGACGCTCCGCCAGGCGGAGGTCGCGGACGAGCGGTTCGAGACGCTTTCGGTCTTCTCCTGCCCGCAGGACATCCGCAAGGAATACCCGGCGCCCGCTCAGGTGCGCCGCCTGTTCGACGAGCTCCGGAAGTCGTTCGACTTCATCATCGTCGACCTGCCGGGAGGACCGCTCCCGATGCTCGCGGACCTCGTCTCGGGCATCGACAAGGCCGTCATCGTCACGACGCCGGCGCCCGACTGCCTCCGCAACGCCGAATCGGTCAACGAGATCCTGCGCGCGAAGGGCGTCCCGAAGCGCTTCGTGCTCCTGAACAAGGTCAAGCCCGACCTGTACGCGGATACGGCGGCGGACCTGGCGGAACGCGTCGTGGACCGGCTGCGTGTTCCGCTCGTCGGCATGATCCTCTACGACGACAACGTCGCCTACTCCGCCCTGACGGGCGTTCCGCTCGTGACGGAGGATTCGTCGCTGACAGACTCGTTCCGGCGGATCTGTCTTGAGCTGGCGCGGTAGAAGGGAGACGGAAATGGAACAGGCGATCACCATCCGCAGAGCGGAGGAAAAGGACGTCCCGCGCGTCATCGCGCTTCTCGAACAGGTCCTGACGATCCACGCGGATCTGCGGCCCGATCTCTTCATCTCCGGGACGACGAAATACACGGCGGACGAGCTTCTGCGGATCTTCGCGGACGAAAAGACGCCCGTCTTCGTCGCCGTGAACGGCGCGGACGAGACGGTCGGATACGTGTTCTGCGAGATCGAGGAACCGGTTCCCTCGAACAATCTGATCCCGCGGCGGACGCTCTACATCGACGACCTCTGCATCGACGAATCGCAGCGCGGAAAGCGCGTCGGCGAGGCGCTCTACCATTACGCCCTGGCCGAAGCGAAGAGGCGCGGCTGTTACTCCGTCACGCTGAACGTCTGGGAAGGCAACGAAGCCCGCTTCTTCTACGAGAAGATGGGAATGACCGTGCGGAAGACGATGATGGAACAGGTCCTGGAATAAGAAAAAACGCGGCGCCGGAAAGGCTGCCGCTCATACAGGAAAAGGGCATGATTACAGCTTCAATGCTGCGACGATTTCGTCGCCGTCCGTTTCACCGTTCTCTTCAAATCCCATGGAGAGATACAGCTTTCTGGCGACATCGTTTTCAGGCTCGTAAGAAACCGCACAGTATTCCGCATTTCCGCAAGGCCATGTCCTTATGAATTCCAGAGCAAGAGTCAGGACTTCCTTTCCGTAGCCTCTTTTCTGGTATCGTTTATCTATCATGAGACGCCAGATGGTGTAATTGTTATCATAGACTTTCGGCGGTTCAAAACCCTCTTCGGGATTGCGATCCGCATCGCTTTCGTTGAATCCGATCATCAGAAAGCCGACAGGCTTTTTGTCGTCATAGATTCCAAACGGAAACGCAACAGTATCCGTGTCCCGGACGCTGTATGCCTGTACGATGCTTGCCCAGTTCGGAGCAACAAAGCTTTTTTGATATTGAAAGACCTTAAGATCGATAATATCCCAAACGTTTTTATGATTTATTTGTACTAAGTGCAGCATTTTGCACCTCCGGAAATCCCGATTTGTCTTATTCCTTTTCCTGTTTTGTGTGTGAGACACAGCGCCGGTTCAGAAGTTGATCTCCTTCGACCGGATGTTGATGTTGAGGACGAGGCCGACCGCGATCATGTTCGTGAGGATCGAGGTCCCGCCCGAGGAGATGAACGGAAGCGTGATCCCGGTGACGGGCATCAGGCCCATCGTCATCCCGATGTTCTCGAAGATCTGGAATAAAAACATGCCGAACAGACCGATCACGATCAGACTGCCGTAAAGGTCCTTCGCGTTTTTTGAGACGCGGAAGATGCGGGTGAGGAAGAGCGCGTAGAGGGCGATCACGACCGCCCCGCCGACGAAGCCGAACTCCTCGCAGATGACGGAGAAGAT
>JAEEGI010015871.1_pt1 | contig 15625 bp, 4 predicted proteins | sample 8958751 | NCBI WGS metagenome assembly JAEEGI01 (sample SAMN16246545, study PRJNA631951) | gut metagenome | biome: gut microbiome; feature: rumen; material: KS-attached | host: Bos | place: Iran: Karaj | collected 2018-10
TCAACTTAGAGCCGCAGACAATGACATAGCGCATGCCGCTGATAATTTCATCGACATTTTCCACCCGTTTAAAGGTCATCAAGTTAGAATCAAAGATATAGCAGGCCGTGGCTATCTTACTCTCATCATCACCTTCATAGGCAACTGCCTTCAACGTCGTGTTACCTTTCACCAAGATCGGTTCAGTGTAAATGGCGCTGGACTTCGTGGGCTTCGAGCCATCAAGGGTGTAATGGATCTTGGCGCCCTCCGTCTCACAACTGATGGTCACTGCGAACGGCTCTTCGTAGTGTCCCGACTCATGCGAGAATGTCGGCGTGGAAACATTCGTCAACCCACGAAAAAAGAAAGAGACGGTACCATCACCATTTCTCGTGATATTCTCTATTGAAGAGTCCAGATAATAAGATCCGTCAATGTTCTTGTTATAGAACTTGGCCGCAGGCGTAGTCGACTTGTTGAAAGCATTCACCGCACCATAGGGGAACGGGTCGTTGGCCATGCCCTCGAAGCTGTAATACTTCGTACCCATATACATCGTGTACTGGTAATTATTGTCGGCAGGAATCCATGTCATACGTTGCCGGCTGGGCACATCGTTAGGCTGGTTCGACTCCCACACCATCTCATTATAGTCCACATGAAGGATAAGCAGCCCGCTCCCTGGCAAGGCAGCATCCCAGTTGACCAGACGACGGTTCTCCAGCAGGAAATACTCGTTGCGGTGACCTTTGTTATATACGATGTAACACTCGCCACCGTCCATCAGCGATTTCATGTTCTCGATGTTCTTCGTATTCTCCAGCTCGATAGGTTTCTTCCATCCTGCCACCCAGCGCTCCCAACTAGTGAAGCCTGAAGGCACAAAGCCATCACCGTTGTAGCATCCACCGTCCATCAAGTCCCAGTTGCCCATGCCTTGTCCGCCACTGTAATCAGTGTCATAGAAGTCAGGGTAGCCCAGACAGTGGCTGAACTCATGACAGATCGTGCCGATACCTTCGAGGTTTCCCGCTCCGTTTAACTCAGAACCGCAGGCGTACGTGTCGATCGTCATTCCATCGAGAAACTGTGCACCTTCTCCATCACCAAAATACTGTGCATACGACAGCGAATACTCATGGGGCCAGATTGTGTAGGAAGGGCCGCCGTCGGCCTCGCCCTTGCCGGCATAGATCACGAACACCTGATCCACCTCTCCGTCGTCATCCCAGTCGTAGTCGGCAAAGTTCACCTCTTCATCGGCCTGCTTTAAGGCCTCAATCACCATCGTAGCCGGGTACTTATCGTCGCCCCGGGCATTGTTAGAGCCATAGTACGACTGATTCTTCGACACCGTGTAGGGCCCCACCACGTCGAAGGTGAGTTTAAACTGCCCTTCACTCTGTGCATAGAAATAGTCGTAGACCGATCCGTGGAATTGTCCTTCCGAGAAATTCTCCTCGTTGGCGATACGCTGGTAGAGGGCGTTGTCGTTCGCATTTTTGAACGACACATCACTGAAGTTCACCAGGAGGATCAGTCCCTTCTTCTCTCCGATGTATTCGCCCACCGTGCCCACCTTCTTAGCGGCAGCGAGTCGGCGTGCGCGACGTTGGTCGACAGCGAAGCGACGCTCCTGAGCTTGTTCTTTAATCCCTTCCAAGTTCACTTCCATGGCCTTATCATCCCTGTCTACAGTCAGATAGGTCTTGCCGTTAGTGCCCAACCAGTAGTGTCCATGCTCATCGCCCACCAGCATGGCACTGACCGTTGTGCCGTCGTCCAGCTTCAGTTGTCGTCTCACTCCCGGCTTTGCAGGCACAGCATAGGCAGCCGTCGATACGAGCAACAGCAACAGCACCACCACGTTCCATCTCATCAGTTGTAGTATCACCTTCTTTCTCATCTTCATTATTCTTTATTCCATTGAGGCTGCAAAGTTACAAATAAGTAATGAAATCACCAAAAGAAAACTCAAAGATAATGCATCATTTCGCGCGTACAATCCTGTAGCTGTCAATGGTGCGACGATCCCGGCTGATGTTCATGCCCACAGCCCAGACAGGACGAGGGTCAGCGGCGAAGCGTACGGCATAGCTCTTGGCGATAATCTGGTCGGTAGCCTCCTCAGCCGTTTTGTTGTACTTCAGCTCTAAGATGTAGATGTCATGAGGCAGTTTCATGGCGATATCCATGCGCCCGTCACTGGTCTGGTCTTCAGCACTGACATCGGCACCGAATCCCATCAGGGCGGCATAAATCAGTGACTGGTAGAGTTGTTCATTCTGGTTCTTGTCAGTAATAGAATAAGGTATGCCAGCGTACCAGCGCCGGACAGCCTCCATGAACTGCTGGATGGTGGCGCCGTTGAAGCGCAGGTTGTTGTAGGCATTACCCAGTGTGTCCTGACTACCCACATAGTCTGCCATGTAATACTTGTAGAGCGATGTGGCAAAGCCTTCGCGCACCTCGCCGTTTGGAAAACCGAGAGTGTATTGTCTCGTGATTGGGTCATACTCTTTCAGCGTGAGGTAACCGCTCTGGAACAGCACGGGTATGGGATCGCTGATGCGCTCCGTAGGGGCATCGAAGCGCTCGAGGGTACCTCGGAAGTGTTCTATCTGCTGCAGGCTGATGCCCGTCTGCCGCATCACGTTGACCAGCATGGTGGGTGTGCCGGTGGAAAACCAGAAGTTCATGATGTCACCCATAGAGAAGGCGTTGATGAGGCTCCAGGGGCAGTAGATGTCGGTCATCTCCTTGGAAAAGTGGTAGCCGTCGTAGGTCTCTTTCAGTTTTGCCACGATGTCGTCGTACGTGAATTGCAGGTTCCAACGCTTATACAGTCTGTTCATCTTCTCCTGCAGCAGCTCTATGTCTGGCTTCATCTGTGTGAGCAGCTCCTCCTCGCTGATACCGCAGATGGCCTCGTACTGAGGGTCGAAGGTCAGCTGCTGCAGGTTGTTAAGCTCACTGAACACTGACAGCTGCGAGAACTTCGAGATGCCGGTGAGGAACACGAAGCGCAGATACAGAGACTGTGCCTTGAGGGGCGAGAAGAGGCTGCGGATGCGGTTACGGATGTAGTCCTGCAGCTCCGGGTCGTTAATGCTGTCGAGCATCGGGGCGTCGTACTCGTCGATGAGGATGACCACCTGCTCATGGGTCTGCTCGTAGGCCGTTTCTATGAGGCGCGTAAGGCGGGCATCATAATTTGTAGGGTCTTTATGCTCGCCAAGACCGAACTTGCGCTCCTGCTGCTCAAGAATGGCGTTAATCGTGCCGTGCACCCGTTCCTTCTCGTAATACTTGCCGTTGGAGAGGTCGAGGCGTATGACGGGGTACTGTCGCCATTCCTTCTCATTATCATATATATAGAGTCCCTCGAACAGCTCCTTGCGCCCCTCGAAATAGCAGCGCAACGTGTCGACAAGCAGCGACTTGCCGAAGCGGCGCGGGCGGCTGAGGAAAAAGTTGGTAGCGTCAGTCGACACCATCTTCCACACATACTCCGTCTTGTCAACATAGACCGAACCACGCTCGCGCATTCTGTCGAACAGCTGCACGCCTACGGCGTAGCCTCTTCTCTTTTCTTCTGCCTGTGCCATCATTTCTTGGTGTTTGATTGTTTCAAAACCGACTTTTCACGTTGCAAAGATACGAATAAACGAGGGAAAAACCAAATATATTTGAGTTTTTCCGAGTGAAAGTATCTTCGGCGAAGCCAAAATTACACAAAAGAAACCGAAAGCACAAAACTTTCGGCCTTTTTTATTGCATGCCATCAAGGCCGGAACGAACTGTTCCAACTATAAAAAGATAATTGGAACAGTTTGTTTACACTGTGTAAACAACTTGTCTTTAGCACACAAACAAAGTGTTTACACGGTGTAAACACTTTGTTCCAAAGTTATTCCGTATCTACGACAACGCGAAACTGAGCTACCAGCATACACTGTCCATGTGGTGACATTTAGACTTTCAGATGTCATCCTCAACAGTATCATTAGCATCGTCATCATCAATAGTGATCTCAATTACCTGCGTTTTCGAATCACCAAACTGCCTTGACAACGAAAAAGCTTTTATGGTTTCTTAATTATCTAAGTATGTCCAATCATGACACGTATTCTTAAGTTGGGTTATCAGATGAATCTGAGTCATCGAAGGCGTCATCGGTGATTTCTATTTCATAGATAGCGACGCCTTCATCTTCTGTTTGAGGATCGTACTTCCGCCTCGACTTGAAACTGTCCTTCAGTGTCATGTCATTATCACTCTTAAAGTCACCCTCATGGTCATAACCGAAAACGTAGAATTCACCGTAAGGGGATCCTTTATAAGGTTTATTGCCCCCGAAGTTCGGGTCGTTCCATTGATACCTCTTGCCGAAGTTGAGTTCCATGTTGTACGGACTAGGCCAAATGTTTTCAACCTCACCAACCTTTACGTAAGGTCTGATGGAGAATTTTCTGGCTTCTTTCTGTTTTTTCAGATTCCAGATCACGAGAACACTTGGAGAAGCAGGTTTTCCTTCAACCCTATATTTCTTCTTGCCGACATAGAAGCCTAGTTCATCAATGTCCTTGTACCCCATCAGTTGCACTAACGTTCTGAATGTCCAGTCAGAATATCGCGGTTTTCCAATGCCCATGTCCTTGTCGGGAGTGATTTGCTTGAAATGACCTGCTTGATAGGTGATAGTGTCACCAGCGATGCAAGCAGATGGTGACAGGGAAGAAAAAGAATAAGTCTTATAATATAAAGAACCGTATGATCCGTCCTCTTTTGGCTCAACGAATTCAATCATTGCTTGATAGGAAACATCACGTTTAAGTTTGTCGCTCTTTATTATTTTTGAAAAGTGTTTTCCCTTTGAGGAGAGACTCAAGAAACCAAAGTCGTCATACTTAACAAGTGCAGACGTTGAAGAAGTACCTTCGGGGATGATGCTGAGGACGGGCCTTGCCGTATGAGTTCCATCCACTTGAAGTCCTAAGTCATTAATGTCGAAGTCGACTTGGAATTCAGGCGTCTTGCCTGTTTGTGTTGGATTCAGACAGGCAACACATAAATTGTCAACGGAAGGATACCACCTCCATTCCCCCAATGGGATTTTCAATTCGGTTTTTCCGCCAAAAGCTTTGGCTATGGCATTGCCAATATTCCAGTCGAAAGAGAGATGGTCTGTGACATCAAGTACAAGATTCAAATCAGCAAATTTCAATGGGAGATAGAGCCCATGTACAACGTCACCATGAGTAATTTGATCCGATATTGTTTTGAGGCTATATTCAATTCCAATTGATGGCTTATATTGCAAATAGAGCCGAGGCATTTTTAGATCATTTAACATTTTCTTGGCTTCTTCCATCCATTGTACTTCATCAGCATTTTTGGGAACGCCCAATGTTATAGTAGGAGCGATACTGAATGTGAGTCCTGCGTTAAAAGCAAGTTCTCTATTGTATTGATAAGGCCATAATCCATTCTTATGGAAAGTTCCTTTAGGATCGTTCTTTTTCGCCCAAGGCCCATTATCCCCATCAACTCCATACTTAAAACCAACGGTAGAAGAAAATTCCTTTTTATATTTATAATTAAATGAACCCGCAAAAGAAGCATTCAAGTCTAAACCATATACCGTTTCAAACCATAGAGGAACACCGATTGGCGCTCCAACCAACACTGGTTTCGGTTGTGGAAGCCCGAGTAATTTCCATAAATCGAGATTAAGTGTAAGAGTTCCGCCAATACCTGTCGTTATTTCGATGATGCCGCCGACTTCAGCCCAAATGTCAATCCGGTCGTTATCAATGTCTATAAAGTTTTTCGTTTTAAGTATGGGAGTGACTTTTACTTCAAGCTGAACTTCCGCATCAATCTTTATATGCCACGACTTTCCATTGTTTACGTCTATATGTACGTCGTGGACAGTTCCTACTCCAGGGAGATTTGTAGCGATAAACGCGCTGGCATTGAGTCCTACTAATTGCTTGAATGTCTCTGCATCAAAATTATCTTTTTTTAGTGCCAAGGCAGCTACAGTATTAATCAGCGTAGGCACCAGATCAAAGGTGATAGGTGCAGGTTTTGACAATTCCCATAGATAGGTGGGATCGTTGGGGTCTTTAGGCTCGTCAGCCCTTGTGATGGGTTCCGTCATTCTTGTCCAGGCAAGGCTACGTGTGCTGTCATTTTTAGACACGCTTCCCCCTTCTGGTTCAAGTACATATTCTGCTTCTTGATTATATACCAAATGCTTAAAAACCTCATCAAGTTTCGCCGAAACCATATCTATAGCATAGAAATAGCCTTCACGCTTGACTGACAATACCTTATGTGATAATCCCCACTTTATTTTCTCACATGGTTTTGCAGCAAGGCAGTCACCTTCTCTGGGCAGCATGTCATCTGGTATGAAATCATAGAAATAAAGAGTATAATTCTCGAAATCGACAGAATGGATATACGGCATATACCTTTCGTCCAGTATCTTCGTCCACGGCTGGTACTGATAGTCTGCCGTGTATTCATCTGTTTCTTCGTGCACGATTTCCTTGTACCCGAGTACATCGTCTGGCAGGTCACGCAGGTCATTGTCCATGAGTGTACAGGCCGACATTGTCAACATTGTCAGCAGGATGGTTGTAAAAACGCGAAGTAGTTTCATAGCGTCGTAGGGTGTTAGGTGATTCATAGGGCAATGTCATACAATCTGGAGGGATATCCGTGAGTTTCTCCGTCGAAGATGAGTGAATCGGCAGATTCATAGAGGTTTTTAGTCTCCCGGTCGTAGACGCGGAACACCACTTTCTCAGGGGCGGATGGAGCATCATCTTCATATATGGGATAGAGCCCCTTTCCTGGGTCGTAAGGTTTATATAGACTGTAGATACGGAACTCGGTGTAGCTGATATCGTGGAACGTGCGTGCAACGCCGATGCCCCTTAACTCATCGTCCACGAAGGCTCCCACCTGCTGGTGCTCGTTCAGTGGCTGTCCGTCGACGGTGACGCTGGCGTTGACCACCATGTCGAAGGGAGAGTATTTCTCTATCATATACCATCCATAGCTGACGAAGACGCGGGCCGTGGCATAGCACTGGTGCTCGATGCTGATGGCTGTGATAGTGACGGTTCCCTCGCTGACGGCTATGAGGGTGTCGTTGCGGAACGTGGCGATGTTCACATCGTCCGACATCCAGTAGACAGCATCGTTGCGCAAGGTGTCAGGGTCGAAGGTTGTGGTGAAGTGATAGGTGTCGCCTACCATGAGGTAGAGGGAGTCGCGGTCGAGTGTGATCTTATTGAGATCGGAGGTATAGCCTTCGAACTCGAAAAGGTCGCCACACGACGTCAGCGCGGCTGCAAGAATGAAAAGATAACAATATCTGCCCAAGTGCCTCATAATGATTCCGTTTTTATATGAATGAACGATGTGCGTTTCTAATCTTTCCTTGGTGCTGTGACCGTGACGATGTTGGAAGCCTTGCTGGTGCGTCCGTCCTTCGTCATCAGTCGGATGTAGTACTGTGCCTGCTGTCCCGGCTTCAGCGTCGTGTCCTCGTACTCCACGGTGTCCTTTGCCACCGTTTTGATGTTGCGGAAGAACGACTCATCCTGTCCCTGCCGATAGATGCAGAGGTAGTAGTCGGCACTGTCCTGGTCTTTCATGCTGCTGATGGTCCAGGCCAGCTGTGCCTTTTGTTCCTTCTCGAGGAAGTCGCCTGCCAGATCGAGCTTGCACTCCACCATGAGCGGCGGCCTGAACCTTGCGCTGTACACCAAGCTCAGTCCGCTTGAGATATGCGACGTGTTGAACGATTCCATAGCGTAGTAGTAGCGTTTGTTGCGGTCGTAGGGAGGGGTGTCGTCTATGCGGATGATGTTCCCCTGTGCCTTCACCGAGTCGGCATTGCAGCGGGCTATCACGGTACGCTGCTTATCACCTTCCTGCCATCGGTAGAGATAGTGGCGGCTCATCTGCTCGTCGGCTCCCGTCACCCATTCCATGTGAATGGCTTCGGTATCCACCCAGGCACTATCAAGGTGTGCCACAGCGGGGACGAGCAACGTAGGTCGTTTCACCTGCAACGTCTTCGACCACTCTCCTTCGTTGGTGGAGAAGTCCACAGCACGCACCTTATAGTAGATGTATTTCTGGTTCAGGTCCATGGCTAGCGTGTCGGTGAACATAGGTTGTGTCAGTCCCGACTTACTGAGGATGTTCCACTGATGGGTGGTGTCGTTGGCGAAAGCCACCTGATAGTATTCGACATCCTCAGCTGGCACATCCCATGTCAGCATCACGCGTCCGTCCTTCTCCACCTTAGCCTTGAAGTTGTCGGGTGGTGCCGGTGCCTCATAGTCGTCTACCCTCATCATCTGCACGAACGACCGCGACTCGTTGCCCCAGTCATCGTAGGCAGCCACATAGACCATGCTCGTTCCCATCCGGGTGACGTCTGCAGTGTAGAGTGTGTCATGGGGGCTCAGCAGGTCTTGGTTCAGTGGCCGCCATGACTCACTCTGCTGCCTGTTGCTGCTGTAGTAGATGCGGTAGCCTGCCAGGTCGTTCTCCAATGTGCTCTTCTCCCATACGATATGTGCGATGACCTTAGCCGAGGGATTGGTCTCGGGACGTTCCAGTACGATGTATTTCAGCATCGGTGGCCTGGGCGGATCCATGTCGCGCACCAAGATGCTGTGTGCCGGCGATGCCTCTGTCAGGTCGCCGAAGGCGTCGTAGGCCCGGATGCGGTATTCCCAGATGCCCAACTCAGGCACCGAGTCGCCGAAGAGGCAGTAGTCCTCGCCCTCTGGCTGCTCCACCATGGATACGTAGGGCCTCTGCGTGGCTCGCTCCCACGCTGAGTAACTTTCTTCTCCCATCAGGCTGCTCCTGTAGCGGCGCTCTATCTCGAAGCTGGAGTGCTGGCCGTCCCACCATCCTATGGTCAGCGTGTGGGGAGTCGACAGCGAGTCGGTCATCCTCGGGTTGTAGGCCTCGGGCTTGTAGGGTACGTTCACCACGTTCTCCGCCACCCCCGGCTCAAAGATGAGCACGCCGTCGTTTTCCCACTGTGTGGGCTGCACGTAGTAGTCGTAGGTCTTGCCGGGCTCAGCCGTGCGGTCAACGAGTCTCACCGCCATGTCCGTGGCCAGATCCTTGCGCCATTCTGCCACCAGCATCGCGAAGCCAAAGGAGATGTCTTGCTCGTTGTTGTATTCGAGCGTGCGCCCCATCACCGAGTTGTCGGTCTTGCGGTTCTCGGCATCGCCGTAGAGCACGCCCTGGGGCACCAGGGCCAGTGAGTCCTCCGGCGGGTACTTAGCCTGAAACTGCTCCAGTGTGAGCGGCTTCAGACCATAGGCCAGTGTGTCGATCTGCAGTCGTCTGATGCTGTCGCCCTTAGGTACACGCAGGACGTTAACGCCGTATTCGCAGAGATATTTCCACGACACATAGTCCTCGGCAGCCCATCGCAGCACAATGCTGTCGCCGTAGGTGCGCGTCAGTAGATTAATCTTTGTGGTGACCAAGGGCAGCTCCCTCACCTGCTTCACTGTCGCATGCGGGTTGCCCGTTCCTTCTGTTTGAGCGAGGACAGTCGTACAGACCGCAAGCATCGCCATGGCAAGTATTCTCGATTTATAATTCATTGTCTTGTCTCTTTTTTTGCTTAATATCTAAATAAATATAGATTTTACGTTAGTGTTCAAAGTATCCCGTGGTTCCTTCTATGAAACCTAACTTTTTCACATATCCCTTAATTTTTTCAAACACATTATTATCTGTGGAACGCACATAAACCCTGATTTGGTTGTTTTTGATATTACCAAATACATTGCTACAATACTTCGCACTGCTTGGATTGAACCTTGGACCAATTGTCAATTCTTTAAGTTTTTTACACCCATAGAACATCCACGACCAATCTGTGGCATTTGAGCATTCCCCTGCTATATCCAATCTCTCCAGCGACTCGCAACGATAGTACATATTGGAGACATTGCGGGCATACATCATACTGATTTGCTTATCATTATCCAATTTTTTAAGTTTATAGCAATTATAGAATGACAAACTAGCGTCGCCTGAGGGGCGAAGATTGAGGATAATATCTGTCAGCTCATTACACTCATAAAACATCTTATGGGTGTCATCCATAGATTTACCACTTTTGCTAGAATTATAGAAATACATTGTCTCTAACTTTTTACAGTTTTCAAACATGGAGGTTGTATTTTTCAAGTTCTCAGCATAAGAGCCACCTGACTTATTGATGGTGACAGACGTCAGGTTAGAACAATCCATAAACATACCGCTCATATCCTTTACGCTGGATGGTGAGAAATGGCTAAGGTTCATGGTTGTCAAACTTGTACAGCCCTTGAACATATTACTCATGTCAGTAACATTATAAGTCTTGAAATTACTCGTATTTAACGAAGTAAGTTTTGAGCAATTGAGGAACATACTAGCCATGTTTGTCACATTCTCTGTCTTGAACTTGTCTAAGGACAACGACGTCAGGCTTGAACAGCCACTAAACATCTCTTTCATGCTTGTCACCTTCCCTGTGTTGAAACTGCTAAAGTCCACTGATGTAAGGGCAGAGCAGTTCTTAAACATACTCGCCATATCAGTTACATTACTGGTATTGAAGTTCTTCAGGGCACTGGCATTAGTTAGACTCTTGCATCCAGAGAACAATGCAAACATCGTAGTCACCTTAGATGTGTTCAGGTACATCGTGTTGGACAACGTTGTTAACTTCGAACAATTAACGAACCATGCCCTCATGCTTGTAGGCTGTACACTTTCGAAGCTTTTGTCAAACACTACCTTAGTCAATTTGCCCGAAACAGTACTAGTCCATTGGGGGGCATAGGTCGTTGGAGAATTGGCCACATCCTTGCCCGTCCATACCTTGGTCACTTTTTGTTTGTTGAATGTATCACCTTCTTTATAGGGGTAATCGAGCATGAATGTGAGGGTGGTGTTATCCGCCGTCCATACGGCCTGCACCACTTCTGTACCAGGTTCGACGAAGCGGCCATTGGTGCCGACTATGAAGCCAAGCTTTTCAGTAAATGCAGTCTTCACGTTCTCCATCTGTGATGGCTGAGACAGGACGACATTTAATTTGGAAATGTTGTAGAACGCACGGCCTGCATTCGAAATAGACAACTTATCAAAAGTACATTCCGGACCGAGTATTAACTTGGGTATCAATGCCTCATAGAACATCATCTCTGCTTTGGTTATTTCAGAAGTGTTGAAATGTGACAAATCAAGTGATGGCAAATTCCAACATCTGAGGAACATACAACTGGCATCTCTTAGGGACGAGGTATTGAAGCTGCTTATGTCAAGGCTCGTCAGGGATGTACAGAGCTCAAACATACCAGCCATACTTGTTACTTTTCTCGTATCAAACTTAGAAGCATTTATGCTTTTCAAGCTGGAGCAGTTACAGAACATATTATTCATGTTTTCAACCTCTGAGGTATTCAGATAGGTCAGATTGGTGATTTTCTGTAGTGCAGTGAAATTATAGAACCAATACGCCGTGCTCTTTGGCCGCACATCAGCAAAGGACTTGTCGAACACCACCGTCTTTACTTTCTCACAGATATCTGTTGCACGCCAGAAATCTCCTTTGCCACCAGTGGTTGACAATACATCATCTTCGTACCAGACTTTCGTCACGTTATATTTGTTGTATAAATCGTCTGGCTCCAGATGGCTTCCCTTCATGAAGGTAAGGGTAGAGTTGCGCGCTGTCCAGACCACTTGAATCTCCGACAGGTCGCCATTGGTTCCTTCCACGAATCCCAGCTTATTGACAAGAACATCTCTGATCGTATTTGTCGAACTCTTCGGATTGACTGTTACAGATAGGTCCTTAACATTATAAAACACATTTGTTGCCTTGCTCGTAATCTTGTCAAACGTAAAGTTGGAACCCACCTGAAGATTCGCCAGTTTTGAATCATTAGAGAACAGAGAGTTTGTATTAGTTACTGCTCGCGTATCGAAACTTGTCAGGTCGAGAGAGGACAGAGAACTGCAGCCGTAGAACATGGCAGATATATTCTTAACCTTTTCGGTCTTAAACCCTGAGACATCCAATGTTTCCAAGTCCTCACATCCTGAGAACATAGCTCTCATGGTCGTACTCTCTGAAGTATTCAGGTATTCGATACCTACGATGCTCCTAAGATTTGCGAAACCTTTGAACCAGAAGACGTTACTTTGAGGTCTGACTTCTGCAAATGACGGATCAAAGACGACAAAATAGATATCATTACAAGCAGAGGTCCAGGGAATTGAATTGTTACTGCCTTCTTGCTTTAACTGTGTGTTCGTCACGTCTACTCCGCTCCAGACATCGGTAATGACCTCTCCACCAAAGGTCTGCCCCTTTTCATACTGCGGCCCATTATAGAAGGTGAGGGTTTGTTTCGTCCAGATGACTTGTGCTGTCTTGGGCCGATCGTCTTTTAGCCCTTCTTCATAGAACCAACCCGTGTCGCCTTCTATGAATCCTAACTTTTCAGTGAATTCCCTGCGCATAAGGGCTAAATTCTCTGCTGTAGTATAGATCATCAGGTCATGAACGCCATAGAAAGTGCCGGAGCCCCCGCCATATCCGAGTTTACCGACGTTAAACGTATCGCCCAAGGTCAGCTTCTTCAGGCTGGAACAACTGGAGAACATATTTCCAACAGTTTCCAAATTGGCCGCCTTGAAACAGCTCAAATCCACCTCAGGCAATGCCCGGCAATTAGCAAACATAGAGCTCATGTTAGTAATTTTCTCCGAGGTGGTCTTCGGCATCTTTATGCTCTTCAGTTTGGACTCTCCATAGAAATCCACAGAGAACATAGAGCCCACGTCCGTGACGTTGCTGATATCCAACGAACTCAGATCCACAGATGTCAATGATTGACAATTGGAAAACATACCAGCCAATGACGTGACATTCGAGGTATTGAGCCCACTCAAGTCAACTTCGGTAAGGCTGATACAGCGTGAGAAAAGCCAGCTCATGTTCTCAACATTCGATGTATTCAGTTTACTCAACTGAGGAACCTCCTTCAGAGATTTACAACCAGAGAACATGCCGCTCATGGTTTTTACGTTAGAGAGATTCAGATACTCCAGCCCCTCAATGGACGTGAGAGCAGAAAAGCCATAGAGCCAGCAGGAGGTTGACAACGGGGAGATTTGAGCAAACGAAGGATCAAAGATGACTTTCGTGATGGTGCCATCACCTGCAATACCAACCCATTTTGGACGATAATCTGTTGTTGATGATGACATTAAATAGGCATCCTCCTCATACGACCTGATGACATCCATACCCGACCATACTTTAGTTATCGTATAGCCATTCCATTTGCCACCTACACCATAGACGTTGTTAGAGCTCAGGAACACCAGGGTATAACCCGAGTCATCCTGAACCTTCAGCACCTGTGCGGGATAAATGAGAATGAGATTGGGATGTGTGGCCTTCTTCACCTGTGTGGGATGAATCGAGCTTTTAACATCTGAGCGCAGATAAATGGTGCAGTTGGTGGGTACACTCTTAAACATATCTGTGCATGCAGTCACCTTCGGGGTTGTCATGTTGCACAGGTTAAGCTCCTTCAGGCTGATGCATCCTGAGAACAGTTCCGAAAAATTGGTGACATTGAGCGTTTCGAAACTCGTAAGATCCAGCTTCTCCACCGCCGCACAATTCTTGAACATGGCCTTGATATTTTCCACTCTTAACGCAGTAAGACGCTTGACTGCCTCCGACAACTTTCCATTCAACTTCTTACATCCCGAGAACATATATGCCATATCCCCTACATGAGCAGCCTCCGACAAATTCATGGCAAACACTTCAAGCTGCTCACAGCCCTCAAACATCTGCCTGAGGGTGGTGGCATTGGACACATCTATCCACCTGTCGATTTTCTTAAGCTTCTTACAATCCTTGAACATGGCCGTCATGTTCTTTACGCTGATGGTATTGAAAGGATCCACGTATGTGAGGTTGCTCATAGATGCGAACATGTAGGAGGCGTCCTCCACCTTCTTGCTATTAGGACTGAATATTTGCAGCTCTGTTACTCCAGCACAACCGTCGAACATGTGGGTCGTAGTGGTCACGTTCTCCCAGTTGAAGTGGCTGACATCCAGCGAGGTGAGCTGACCACATTTGCAGAACATGTAGCTCATGTCAGTGGTCTTCTTGGTGTTCAGGTTCTCAAGTCCTTCTATCGACTTCAGGTTTGAGAAGTTCTTGAACCAGTCCTTCAGGCTCTTTGGCGAGTCCTTGAACGACGCGTCGAAAATCACCTTGGTCACCTTTTCCGCATAGGAGCTCCAAGGCACGCTGGTTGCTGTATTCAATACGGTATTAGCCGTCCATACCTGATTGACCTTCATGCCGGAATAGATGGTGTTCTTTCCTGTGATTGTATCGGTGGTCCCCGTCTTGATATTTTTCAGCGTATTGATGAAGAGCAGGATGTTTTGCCCCAGTGAGTCGGTGGCATAGATGGCTTTCACCGGATTGCCTTGCTCATATTTTATTCCCGGTATCTGGCTCTTGATGCGCTCGTCCACGTCGTATGAATAATACACCTTTACAGTACTTGGCACCTCCCTGAACATCAACCCGCATTCGGAGACTTCTTCAGGCGAGAAGTCGTTCATGTACAGGGTGCTCAGGTTCTTACATCCCTCAAACATTCCTGAAGAGTTCTTCGCTTTGCTTGCTTTGAAGGTCTTCATGTTTAAAGTCGTCAAAGCTTTGCAGTTTCCGAACATGCTTCTGGTATCCTCCAACTGATTGGTCTTGAATTCGCTGACGTCCAAGTTTTTCAGGTTGGAACAACCATAGAACATTAATGCCATCCTTGTCACATTTTGCGTATCGAAACTACTGAGGTCAATGTTTTCAAGCTGATTACAATTGCCAAACATGGCTGCCATATCCGTCACCTTCGAAGTGTTCAGATACTGTAAGCCAGTAATAGTTTTCAACCCAGTGAAATCATAGAACCATTGGCCCGTTGAGCGAATATCGGCTTTGGCAAAAGACTCATCAATCTTAACGGTCCGGACATTCGATGGTACGTAAACATCTTCAAAGTACTGGGCCATCTGCAATTGTGAAATAGGAACACGCTGCCAGCGCAAAGGAGTGAAGTCTTCGCCACTCCATACTTCCCAGATAGTATTGCCATTCAGCTTATCGTTGACATTATACTTGAGGTCAGAATAGAGGAAGGTCATCGCATGGTCCTCCTTGGTATAGATAGCCTGAGGCTGAGGAGTGTCGTGGTGTGTATCTAAGAACTCCCTGTAATCGTTCACCTGCGAGAACATTTCATCCATGTTCTTAGCGATGGAGCTCGAAGCATTGATGCTGACGTTTTCAGTCCAAGGTCCTCCGCCACGTCTACCGTCGACCACATACATTCCCTTGTCGATGTCGTAGGCATCAACACGATAAATGGAGGCGGTGAAATCGGTGACGGCCTTCAAGGCTGTACTCACATCGAACTGATCCCACGCCACCAGATTGGCATCGTCCGAACTGGCAGGATTGAGATAGCAGTTATCGTGCTCT
>JAEEGI010015877.1_pt1 | contig 15621 bp, 9 predicted proteins | sample 8958751 | NCBI WGS metagenome assembly JAEEGI01 (sample SAMN16246545, study PRJNA631951) | gut metagenome | biome: gut microbiome; feature: rumen; material: KS-attached | host: Bos | place: Iran: Karaj | collected 2018-10
TAGCTCTTTCTTCATCAGATTCTCTCTTTACAAATAAACAATTCATTGCTTTTGCAATTGGACCAACAAAAGCATAACTTTCTATTTCTTTTTTTGCAAAAAAACCTGATTGACGTTTTATCATATTTAATAATACTTCAAAAAATCCTACATGATTACATATTATTAATGAATATTTTTGATCTGTAAAATCATAATCATCTCCTAAATACTTTTTATATATTTTTTCATAGAAAGTTTTATCTTTTACTTCTTCAGATATTAATCCATTATATTTTTGGTCTTCATTTAGTTTTTCTGTATTAGAATTATCATTCATTGTTATATCTACAATAGAAATTCCATTAATGTAAAATAATAATTTTGGCCAATATTGAATTATATTAGCAATTACTTTTCTTTCTTCTGGATCTGTGTCATGATTCTTTAATCTTTTTAAATGATACTTTAATTGAATATTCATTGCTATGAAGAAAAAGATTCCACTTGGTATTCTAATTGGAAATAAAATCAAACTTCCAAAAAATATTCTAAAGAAAGATAAATTATCTTTTAGTTTAAATTCGTCATATAAATCATGTACATTTACAACTGGAGAATTTTTATCATATTGAAAGTAAAGTGGCTTATAATGAGGGCGATATTTAAAATATATTATTAATGAATATATGAATATAATTAATGTGTAGGAAGAAAAGAAAATTATTAATCCTAAATAAGCCATTTGATATATTCTATAAATTTTATTTTGTTTTTATTAATTTTATGAAAGATTATATTTTTAATTTTTATTATTATCTAAAGTTATTATTCAGGTTTTTTTATTTTTTATTTTTTTATATTAATGAAAGGTAATAATGATTACAAATATTTGAAACAAAAAAATTTGAATAATAATAAATTTGAATATAACTCAAATTCAAATAATATGGCATTAATTAAGAGTTTAAAAGAAGAAATTGAACAATTAGAAAATGAAAAAGGAAAATTAGAAGAAGAAATAACAATGTTAAGAAAAAGCACTAAAAATATGAAAAAAGAAGATTATACAAAAAAAATTCAAAATTTAGAAAATACAAGAGATGAAGCCAAAAAAACTGCAACACATTATTTACATATGTGTTCACAATTGGCAGAAGAAGTTATTGTTTTAAGAGATCAATTAGATAAATATTCACATATCAATCAAGGTCAAAAATAAAGATTTGTTTTTTATTGTGACAAATATTAAATAAGTTTAAATGTTTTAAATATTATAAGTTTATAAGTTTTTTTCTTTTTAAAAATAAATAAGGAAATTATAACTAATTATCATTCCCTAAATATTAATTTGAATATTTATAAATTAATAAAATATTCAACTCTTTAATTTTTTTGACTAATTTGTTTATCAAAATATTCATATTGTTCTCTCCAATCTAGATTATTGATAGAGTTAATGAATATTTTTTTAAATTTAAATATTGGATAATTTCAATTATTGTATTTAAAATCTTTATGTCTTTGGATATGTATTTATCATTTATGAATTAAATTTTTTGAAAGAAAAAGATAAATATAAATAATTAAATATTAAATAATAGTTTATATATTTTAAAATAATATTAATTTAAATTAAAAATAATTAATTTCATCCTTAATATCTTTTAAATTTCAAATTTGGTTTTGTTAAAGCGTTATTCATTAAATAGGATGGTCAGAAGAAGAGAAAAATTATTTCAAAAAAAAGAAGACATTTTAATATATTTTATCTAAAAAAATTATAATTGTTAAAATTGAATTGGTAAAAAAACTAATTTGAGGATTTTTAATATATAAATTCCTATATATTCAAAAAGTAAATGTAAAATATTAGGATTGTAAAATTCTCTAAAATTTTTTATTTATTTTAAATTACCTGTATACAATTTTTTAATTATTTCTTTTTGTATTTATTAAATAATGAAAATTAATATTTTTAATTTTTTTAAGAATCTTTTATTGTAAAATCTATTAAAGGATTTTTATTCTTCATTTTTTTTTAGAGTTTTACAATATTTCTTTTATCATTATTTTTAAAAAATCTAATTTTTAATTTCCATTATAATATTTCATCAATTTAATCTCACTTTTAAATTTAATTTTTTTCCATTTTATTTATATTTTTAATTATTTGAAACAAATTAAAGTTTATTATATATAATTTAATCAATTTTAAAAAATATTAATTGTCTCATATTAAATCATTATTTAATATCCTCTTCTATATCAGTATTCATATTATCATCTTCATTAATCATATCATCAGGTGAATCATCTAAATTATTACATAATGATATTATTTCTCTTACAATAACTTTATACTCTTTTTCTTTCAAATTATTTTCAGGTAATTTATCCAATTTATATTTATTATTTAAATATTTTTCACCTACTTTTTTTTTTCTTATTGCTTTATTATATTCATTTTTATCAAAATTTTTGTAGGGATATTTTGTTGTAATTAACTCAAAAAATTCTTTTCTTGATTTTTTAAAAGTGTTATTTAATTCTTCAAAAATTTCAGGATGTTCGTTTTTGTATTTTTGACCAAATTCAGAATCATTTATTTTATTTTGTTCTTCAATTAATTCATTTTTAAGTTTAATATTTTCTTGGTACCAATCATCATTATTTAAATGAATTCCAAATAAAAGATTATTATTAATTTCTTCTACTCTATTACAAATTTCTAATAATTTATTAGTAGGATAAATATTAGTTTTTCTATATGATTGAGCTAATTTTGCTAAACATATTGCTTCAAATTCACAATCATTTTGTTCTTGGGTTAAGTTTATACATGTCCTATAAGTATCCATTGAACAAAATAATAAATCTTCATTATTATTATTATTTGAAGCTTTTAAAAAAAGTTCATCTCCTTCTTTTATTTTAAATAATATTTTAAGTTGATTTAATAAAATATCTATTTTTTCCCTAAATTCAGGGTCAAAATTTAATTTTTTTAATTTTAATTTTTGAATGTCTGATTCTAAAATTGTTTTACATTCTATTAATTTTTTCTTTGATTTAATTAAATTTTCAATTTTATTACAATGATAGTTAATGATTTTGTATAAACAATGGCTATATACTTCATTATTACATTCTAAGTCTTTAATGAAATCTAATGGTATAATTTGAGTATGATTATTAACAAGAGATAAATATTTGTCTAAATTATATTTGATGTTTTCAATATAATCACTAATTTCATATATTTCATTTGAAAGAGATGTACCATAACATTTTATTAAACTTTTTAAATTTTCTTCAAATTTTTCAAAAACAAATTGATTCTCTAAATCTTTATTTTGATAAGGTCTTAAAATAGCTTCTATAGAAGTTTCTAATTTTCTAGAAGAATTTAATCTATCTAATTCATTAGAAGAATTTAATATATCATTTTTTAAATCTTTAATATCTTTAAGAATATTTATTTGTTTTTCAGGATGTTCTGACCCATATATTTCAGTTCTTTCATAATCAGTTAAAGCGTTTTCTTCAGTATTTAATCTTAAAATATTTTCAATTTCTTTTTCAGTTAAATTACCATCATTATTAATTATTTTTATAGTTTTTGGTTTACCATTTGAAACTTCTTTGGCAGTAACATATAAAATACAGTTTTCATCAATTTCAAAAGTAACATCAACTTTCACAGTACCACTCTTTCCTTTAGGTAAATCTTTTAAAATAAATCCTCCAATTTTATGATTATTTTCATATAAAAGAGATTCTCCTTCATAAACTCCAATATACATTTCACTTTGATCATCATAAATAGTAAAATATCTTTTTGTTTTTTTAACAGGTAAATGAGTATATTTCTCAATAATAATATCATTTATTCCACCTATCAGATTAGTACCTAAAGATAATGAATTAACATCCATTAATATTAAATCTTCTAATCTTTCATCATATTTATTTGTTAAAATAGCAGCTTGAACTGTTGCTCCATAAGCAACAACTTCGTCAGGATTAATAGAATCATTTAATTTTTTCCCATTAAAAAATGAAGTCAACATTTCTTTGATTTTAGGAATTCTACTTGAACCACCAACTAATAAAATTTCATTTATTTTTTCCTTTTTAATTTTTTTATTTTCTAAACATTCTTTTACAATTTCAATACATTTTTCAAATTTTTCTTTACAAATATCTTCAAATTCTCCTCTTGTTATTGTAATTTCAAAATCAATATCTCCAATAAAATTATCAATAAAGATATGAGCTTCTTCAGATTTAGATAACACTCTTTTAGCTTTTTCACAATGAGTTTTTAATCTCATAATTTGTTTTTTATATTTTTTATTATTTAAATTAATATTTTCACTTTCTTTGAATTTCTGAGAACAAAAATCAACAAGTAAATTATCAAAATCTTCTCCACCTAAATGACTATCACCATTAGTACCAAGAACTTCAAAGCAATCTTTCTCAATGGATAAAATAGAAACATCAAAAGTTCCTCCTCCTAAATCGAAAACAAGTACAATTTCTTCTTCATCTTCTTCAAAATCTTTTTTTAAACCATAAGCAATTGCAGCAGCTGTTGGTTCATGAATAATTCTTAATGGATTTAATCCTGCTATTTTTGCACTATCTTGTGTTGCTTTTGTTTGATTTTCATTAAAATATGCAGGAACTGTTATAACAACATCTTTTATTTCTATTTTATTTTTTGATTCTTCTGTATTTAAATTCAATTCTCCTATTTCTTTCATTCTTTTTAAAATTTTTCCTGATATTTCTTCTGGGAAAAATCTTTTTGTTATATTTTTATATGTTACTTCTATTTGAATTCTATCTCCCTCATAATTTACTACTTTAAAAGGGAAATTCTTTATATCAGATTGAATTGTTTTATCTGTTATTTTTCTGCCTATTAATCTTTTTATATTATATATTGTGTTTGAGGGATTTCTAATTAATTCACCTTTTGCTAATTCACCTGACAATTCATTGTCTAAAAATGATACTATTGATGGTGTTGTTGATTCTCCTATTTCATTTTGTAATATTTTCACATCTCCATTTTTCCATATTCCTATTACTGAATATGTTGTTCCTAAATCTATTCCTATTGCTGGACAATGTTTTGACATACTATATCTATTTTTTAAATATTTATTAATTAATAATTAATTTTGATAATTAGGGAGTAAATACACTTTTGTTTTATTAATAGATGTTTAAATTTAAAAAAATTCAGGATTAAATAGAAGGAAGAATTAAAATTGAGTTAAAAATTAAATTGATAAAAAAATAATTAGATTCTTAACATTTCAATAAATTATTAATTTATTGGCAAAAATATTAATAAAATAAAACTCCAAAAAGATAGTATATTAGAAATGAAATGATAATTAAAATAAGAAAAGTGCAATTAAAATTATTACTAAGTAACTTTTAACTTATTATTATTAGAATATTGTATAATTCAAAAGGGAATTAAATTTATGATATCAAAATATTTTTAAAATATTTCAACACAATATTCATTAATAAATAGTAAAAGATAATAACATGTATCTTTATTTTTTTATAATTTCCCAAAAAAAATCTGTTTTTTCGTGTTCAACTCAAAAATTTGATTAATAACTTGATATATATTTCTATATATATATCATAATAAATATATATAATTTTTATTTGAATAATTTTATTGATTCAAGAATATTTGGAAATAAATAATTAAATATAATTTGGAAATAAATATTTATTCAATTTGAATATTGTAAATTTTTATTCAATTAAATAATCAAATTTTTAAAAAAAAACACATTAATCAATTTTTTTTCTTAAAAATTAATTTAAAAAAAATTTAATTGTATCACAAAAGTTTTTTCAACACTTTATTGATACTAAATATAATTATAATTCAATAAAAAATTACATAATTGAACATTTTGAAAACTAAATTTAAAAACAAATAAATAACTGTAATTATATCTTAAGATGATGATTTTAATAAAAAACTTGATAAAAAATAAGGGAATACATACTTAAAAAGTAATAAAGATTTAAAGATAAATTTAATGAATAAAATTATCAATTAAATATCATCAAAAAAATATTTAAATAAATTATATTATTTCCTTATAACAAATTTAAATCTCAAAAGTTATTATAGAATAAATTTGACATTAATTTTAAGACTATAATTTTTAAAAGAAAAAATCTTATCATTTTTTTAATTAATTATTAAAATTACACTTTTAAATTAACATAATCTTTAGAAAAATTATTTTTATTATTTTCAATAATACCATGATCTTGGCTTATTTCAACTTTAACTTCATAAACTTCTTCTTTCATTTCATTATTTCCTTTATTAAAATAATAATTAATATCAATAATATTGTGATAAAATAAATTTCCCATCACTAAAAAGAAAAAGCCTAATAATTGGGAAAAATCAAAATATTCTCTTAAGGAAGAAGGATTAAAAGGTAAGACAAAATAAATCCAAACAAAAATACTTTTTAAAGGTTCTAAAATAGCTCTATTCATAGCTGATAAATTTTGTCCAATAGTTATTCCACTTAAGTTACATAATAAATCACCAAAGAAATAAAATATTGTTAAAAAAATTAAATAACCACTATTTTTTAATTGTTTAATGGCAAAAGATAAATTTTCAACTTTCCAATTATTATAATTATCTTGTGAACAAACTTCTCTTAAAAATTTAGTTTCTGCTTTTCCACAACTAATATTACTAAATATTAAAATTACTATAAAAGTTAAAGTTGAACCATAAACTCCTTGAAAACCAATTAATTTACTTGCATAACATTCATATTTTTTACTTATATTTTCTTCATAAATTATTTGGCAAGAAATAAAAAATTGTGAAATTAAAACACAAATTATACCTAAAATAAAAGTTAAATTATCAGAATCAACAGTTTGAGTTCCAGAAAATCCTATAATAATTACTCCTAACATTGTAATAATAATTCCTAAATATTGATTAATATTATGTTTATTTTTTGTAAAAATAATGTCTAACAAATAAGTAAAAATTAATTGAGTACAACTTAACATTTGTGTTATTGAACCTGGTAAAACTGCTAAACCTAAAAAATTAATTCCTACTCCAAAAAAATCAAATATAACAGAAGGAATTGAATGATAGTGTTTACATTCTGGTTTATTTGAATTTATAGTTTTCTTTGAACAATAAAATATAAATAAAGCAAAATTTTCATTAAAAAACATAAAGAATAAAAAAACCCAAACATGTTGAAATTTCTTTCCTAATGATGTCACTTCTAATTCTATTTTAGGAATTATATTAGCAAGAGAACCTGTTAAAATGAATATAATCATAATAAGATATAATATAGATTTATTTGTTATCATATTATTCAATTTAATATTTTTTTAATCATTACAATTATTTAATTTTTTAATATTAATTAATAAAGTATATATATATTTAATAATAAAAAAAAAATAAAATAAAATTAATGCAAAAAAAGATATAAATAAATATTTAATTAAGTACCCTTTTAAGTCCCTAAAAGAATTATAATAAATATAAAAAAGGGCTGTTAACAAGTCCAAAGTTTATTTTCCTCTAATATTTTATTTAATCCATTTATAAAATAATATTTAAAAAATAAAAAATGACATCATCAAATAAAAACCCAAAAAAAAAAAAAAAAATCTTTAAAAGTAAGAATCAAAAATAATAAAATATAATATTTAGCGTTTTAATATAATCATTAAGTATATTTATGTCTTTTTAAGAATCTATAACACCATTTTCTTAAAGTTCTTCTAGTTTTTTGAAGCATTTCAGGAGAAATTCTACATAATTCATTAATAATTAAAGAAGTATCAACTTTAATTCCAATTTGAAGACAGTCTTCAATAAATTTAACAATTTGTTGTTCTTTTTCTGCAGTTTTTGGTTTTGCTCCTCCGCCAGGAAGTCTAAATGAATTTTCCTTATTATCCATTGATTGTAATTGTTTTTTTTTTTTTTGCCATTCTTTTAAACTTTTTCTATCTATTCCTGTCATCTCTGATACTTTTTGATATCCTATTTCTTCTACTAATTCTATGCATTTTAATTTATCTTCTATTGAATATTTTCTCATCTTTTTCTTTAAATTTATTTTTTTTTATTTTTTTTTTCTTTTATAATGTTTTTTAAAGGAGGGATTGAGAGAAATGATATTTTTTATTGATTTTTAACATTTTAAGTAATTTTTGTGTGTCATGAATTTTTGTTTGTTTTGTTTTATTCCTTTTTTTATATTTTTTTTCTATTTTATTTTTTTTAAATTTTATCTTAAATAACGATTATTTTTTAAGAATCAGGAAAAGTTTGGAATTTATTCACTCTAATTATTTTTTATTTATATATTTTTAAATAATTAAAAAATTAATTCATTTATTAATCATTAAATATACAATATAAAATAAATTAAAATAAACTTTAAACCATTATTTAAATGATTAAAATTTATTATAAAAGAAAAATTTTATTTCATATTTATTTAATATATTGAACAATTACAACAAGAATTATCTTTTGTTACCTCAAAAACTTCTTGTGGAGATTTAGGTATATTTGCTAAATTTGTTGCATCATTACTGGGATATCTATCATTAAGTTTTTTGTTATCATTTTTTTTAAATTCATTTGACTTTTCTGAATTACTATCATCATTTGAATCATCACTTTTTTTTCTTTGTTTTTTTGATGTACTTATTTCTTCCATTTTATTTTATATTGTCTAAAAAAAAACTTTAAATAAAAAAACCAAAAAAATAAAACATTTAAAAAAAATAAACAAATAAATAAATAATAATTTTATAATTTATCTTTAAAAACAAAAAAAAATTAAAAATAAACCATAAAAAACAAAAAAAAGAAAAAAAATGGGAGTCCCAGCTTTTTTTAAATGGTTAACGTTAAGATATCCAAACATAGTAATAGATGTAAATGAAGAAATATCTGAAGGAATAGATATAAACACAATAATTAAAAATAATTTTAATAGAGATTTAGAAATACCATCAATAGATAATTTATATTTTGATATGAATGGAATTATTCATCCATGTGCTCATCCTCAAGATAGAGATTCTCCAGAATCAATAGCAGAAATGTTTAATGGAATTTTCGATTATGTTGATAAAATTATTAAAATTATAAAACCTAAAAAATTAATATATTTAGCTATTGATGGTGTTGCTCCAAGAGCAAAAATGAATCAACAAAGAAGTAGAAGATTTAGAGCTGCTTTAGAAAGTAAAGAAAGAAAAACTGAATTTGAAATTTTAACAAATGATTGGAATAATAAAGGATTATATAATGATTTTAATAAAAATAATAAAGTTAAATTTGAATTCGATTCTAATGTCATTACTCCAGGAACTAAATTTTTATATGATTGTAGTTTAGCTTTAAAAAGTTATATTAAATCTAGATTAAATAATGATCCTTTATGGAAAGACTTAACTGTTATTTTTTCTGATTCTAGTGTTCCTGGTGAAGGAGAACATAAAATATTAGATTTTATAAGAAATCAAAGAACTTTTGAAAATTATAATCCAAATACTACTCATTGTATTTATGGTGCTGATGCTGATTTAATAATGTTATCTTTAATTATTCATGAACCTCATTTTTATATTATTAGAGAAAGTTTAAATGAAAAATTTTATATTATTTGCCAACATTGTGGTAAACATGGTCATTCTTCTGATACTTGTGAAAAAATAACTGGAAGTTTTAATAGAGATACTGCTTCAAAAAAAGAAATTTATTTTAATAATAAAGAAAAAATTAATGAAATTGAATTTAGTTTAATTAAAATTCCAGTTGTTAGAGAATATTTAGAAATTGAATTTAAAATATTAGAAAAAAAAATTAAATTTAAATATGATTTAGAAAGAATTATTGATGATTTTGTTTTTTTGTGTTTTTTAGTTGGAAATGATTTTTTACCTCATTTACCTAGTTTAAAAATTCGTGAAGGAGCTATTGATGCTTTAATATATTTATACAAAAAAATTTTACCTACTATGGATTCTTATATTACTAATGGTAAAGGGCAAATTAATTTAGATAAAGCGGAAATATTATTTGAAAATTTAGGTAAAATTGAAGGAGAATTTTTCAAAATTGAAGTTATGAATAAAATAAATGATGAAAATTTCAAAAAATCACTAATGAATAATCCACAAAGAAAAAAGAAAAAAAATATATTAGAAATATTTAACTCATTGGGTTCATTACAAGAAAATAAGAATGAAAATAAAGACAATAATGAAATTGAAAATAATAATAATAATGATGATAAGAAAAAGGATAATCCAGAAGAAATAGATTTAGTAGAATCAACAAAGTTAATGTTAGAAAGAGAAGAAGACAATGAAAAAAAAGATTTTTCTTTGGAAGAACTTAAAAAATATGGAAAACAAAAATTTAAAATGTTACTTGATGAAAGAATAAAACAAAAATCAAATCAAAAAGCCTCAGAATACAAAGATAAAATAAAATACAATGAAGAAGGTTTTAAAGATAGATATTATACAGAAAAATTTAAAATAAATCCCAATTCAAAAAAAGAACTTTCATCTTTAAAACAGAAAATAAAAAAATATTATATTGAAGGAATATGTTGGGTATTTGAATATTATTATAATGGAGTTCCTTCATGGAGTTGGTTTTATCCTTTTCATTATGCACCTTTTGCTTCAGATTTAATAAATATATCTAAAACAAATATAAAATTTTCAATTGGAAAACCTTTTAATTCTTTTGAACAATTATTATCCGTTTTACCTCCTTATTCTTCAAAAGCTCTTCCTTTATGTTTACAAAAATTAATGAATGATCCTTTTTCTCCTATAAGTGATTTTTATCCTGATAATATTAAATTAGATATTAATGGAATGCCTTATGCTTGGATGGGAGTTAATTTAATTCCTTTTGTTGATGAGAAAATTATTAAAAAAATTGTTAAGGAAAAAATGGATAATAAAGAATTTAATCATGAAGAATTAATATTGAATAAAACAGGAAAAAATATTTTGATTAGTAAAAGCAGAAAACCTACAAAATATGTTAATGGAATATTTGAAGTTAATGAAAAAATTAATACTTTTAATAAAAAATTAAAAGGAAATGAATTTAATAGTGACTTGTTTATTGATGATGTTGAAATGGATAAATGTATATGTTTTGATTTTGAAAAAAAAGAAAATGGAATAAGACATAAAAGTAAAATATTAAAAGGAGTAATTAAAGATAAAAAATGTGTTTTATTAGATAATTTAGATTTTTATAAAAATGCAAAATTTAAAGGAAAACAAGCAATAGATATAGTAAAAAGAATTTTAGGTTATGTTGATGATGAAGAAATTGAAAGTAATTTTAGAGATGATTATTTTGATGATAGAACTGATATTGGTTATAATAATAATAGAGGAAGAGAATATAATCCTGAAGAAATGCAATTTTTAAAGAAAAAAAGACATCAAGAAAGTATAAAAGATATGGAAAATGCAAAAGAAAAAAAATTGAATAATCAAAATATTAATATTAATCAAAATTTAAATATTAATCAAAATATAAATTTAAATCCAAATAATATTATTAATCCAAATATTAATATGAATCCTCATTTATTTATTCAACAATTAAATAATTTTGTTTTTCCTCTTCCTGATCTTAAAATTAATAATGTTGTTTATAAACAACAAATACCAAGTGATAATATGAAACTTAATAATTTACAATTACAATATTTAGGTTTAATTCCTTCAATGAATCCAATGATTAATAATAACTTTAATTATCAAAATTTTAATCCTACTGGATTTTTTCCAGAAAATAATAATAACTTTAATAATGATAATAAATAAAAAATAAACATAAAATTAATATTCCAAAATTAAATAAATTTTTTTATACAAAAACTAAAAATATTTATTAAATAACATTTTATTTTATAAAATTTACATTAATTTAATCTTGTATTTTTCTTTGAACATGTAAAGAAGCAACTCCCCAAGACATCATTCTTCTAATTCCTTTTTTAATTTCCCATTTTTTTTTATTTAAAAAAGGTAAAGTTTTAGTAGTAGTAACAACAATACAACCTTTTTTAACTTCTTTATTAATTTTTTTTGATAATTTTTCCATTAAATCTTCAGTAAAACAAGTACTATTTGCATAAATAAAAGAAGCATTTGATAAATCTTCTTCTAAAAAATCACCATGTTTAAATAAAATATTAGGTAAATGTTTTTCTTTATTATCATCAAAATAATAATCAGGGAAAAAATCTTTATTTTTTTTATCATTAATATATTTAGGTAATTCTTTCATATATTTTTTTTGAATTTCCAATGAAGTTTTATAAATACTTTCTAAATATTCAATTCCAATATATTGTTGAAAAGAATGACATAAAGCTGCTCCAAAAACTCCTCTTCCAATTCCACTTCCTAAATCATAGAAAATTCCTTCTTCATTTATATCAAAAATATTTTTAGTATATTCAAATATATATGCTATTGCTTTAAAATTTATTTCTCCATATACGAAAGACATTGAATCTAAATTTTTTTTCATTCTTTCTTTCCCAGAATTTTTACCTGCTGTGTCTAATGTTGTTTCATTATAATATTTTGAAAATATATTTTCTAATGTTAAATATTTGTCATTTAAAGAAGATGATATATGAAGTGGATATTGTTCTTCTGGATCTGTTGGAGCAAAATATTCATTTTTTTTTTCCATTTATTTTTTTTTAAATATTTTAAATCAATTTTTTATAATTTTTTTTAATTTCTCATTATTGGTAGCTATTATGTTATAATTTTTTCATTATTTTTTGTCTCTTAATAAAATCTTTAATAAATATGAGTAGAATTAATTAGAAAATTTTAATATAACGTTGAAATGTATAAAAAAAATATGTAAACAAAAAGATTTCCTTAATTGAAGTTATTTTTAAATATAAAAAAAAGTAAATATTGTAAAATCCTTTATATTTTGAAAAAAATTTTAATTGAAAAATGAAGTTATTAAAGCGAGATTAAATAATATTTTAAACTAAAAATATTGTTTTCCAATTATTTCATAATTAAAAATAGAATTTATCATATAATAATATTTAGGAATATTTATTTCTTTTTAAAAATCTATAGCACCAACTTCTTAAAGCTTTTTGTGTTTTTTTCTGCATTTCTGGTTCAATTCTGCATAATTCACTAATAATTAAATTTGCATCAACATTAATATTTTTTTTCATACAATCATCAATGAAATTTATTAAATATTTTTCATATATTAATGTCTTTGGCTTTGCTCCTCCTCCTGGAAGTCTAAATTTTTTTCCTTTATTTTCTATGTTTTTTAATTGATTTCTTTGTTTAAACCATTCTCTTAAACTTTTCCTGTCAATTCCTGTTAACTCTGAAACACTTTTTATCCCATTTTTTTCAGCAAATTCAATGCATCTTAATTTGTCTTCTATTGTATATTTTCTTATTTCTTTCATAAGATATTATATTTTTATTTTTTTTATTTTTTGTTAATTATATATTAATTGATAAAAAATACCAGATAATGCCCCTTATCACTTTAATTTTTAAATTAATTTTTCAGAGATATTAATTTTTTGGAATTTTTTTTATTTTTTTATTTTTGAAGATATAATCTTCAAAAAAATAAAGGGAATTTTTTGAAAATTTTAAAATATATTTTAAAAAATATGATTTGTATTGAGTTAAAATCAAGGAAAATTAAAAAAAAACCGAAGAAAATATCAATAATTCGAAAAAATATTAATCATTGAGAACTCAAATTCTTTATCAGAAATAAATGCAATATTATAATCATTAAGAAAATTAATATTATAATCTTAATATCAATATTATCATTAATAATTTTTATAAGATATGAAATAATCATTCATTATGAATTATAATAATTATAGAGTAATTAATATTTAATTAAAAATGTCTATTTTATCTATTAATATTATCCATAATCACTGCATTCTTTAGGAAAAAAAACAGACATTATAATATATTAAACTCTTAACTTTTTAGAAATTATATTTTTTTCTTCCTTTTTTTTATTTTCTTTTTTATTCCTCATTTTTAAGGAAAAGAAGTTAGAGAAAAGACAATGGTTTATCATTACATTATTAATTCTTCCATTCCTTGGAACAATTACCTTTTACTTCTTATTTTTTATAAAATCTGTTAAAATATAAGTGCTTTTTATTATGATGAAAATTCTTTAATTATTTTTATGTGTTTTTTTTCTTTATAAAATATTATTTTTTAATTTAATTCCTCTTTATTTTATTTCATCATCATTGGATCATTTAATTTATCAGTTTTTATATTTTTTCTTATAGACTTATAATAAAAATTATTTTTATTAGTTAATTATTTTAAGTCAACAATTAAAAATTTATATTTTCTATGTTGAACATATTTTTTTTTCATGTAAAGGAATAGTTCTAATTTCCTTGTTGAAACAATATAAAACTACTTATTAATTATATTTCAACATAATCATATTTAGATTAAATGAATTTTATTATAGGCTTAGAATAAATGCATTATAATGGAATTTTGGTTGCCGAATTTTTAAAGTGAATAATAAAGAAGTTTTAACAGATAATAACATTCGGAAAATTTTATATAGCAATTGAATTACAAATTTTATTTTAGATGGATATTATTAATAAAAATTTGAAAGGGTGAAATAATGAAGATAACACCAATTAAGTTAATGATTGGTTAATATTGGTTGTGGCTATTATTATAATATTAAAGAAAGTTATTATAATGAGAATGGCTTAGTTATTGATAAATACTCTTCAATTTTCTGAATAATATGATTTATACTTTTATTTTTATATATTTTAATTATTGTTGTGAAATTGAAGATAGAGAATGTTATTTGTTATAATGCTATAAGAGAAAGTTTTATTGGTTTTTGAAGAAATTGACTCCATTAATATTGGAATCTTAGAATTTATAAATTATAAATTTTTGAATCAGAATTAAAAATAAATTAGAAGTTATAAGAGAGAAAATATAATTTTACCTATTTATTAGGGAAGGAAAAGATTTTTAAATTGTTTTTTTTAAATTATATTTATTATTTTATCTTATTAATTATAATTATTTTTCTTTTTTAATATTTAATAAATAATTTACTATTTGAAAATAATTACTTTGAAGAGATAAACTTTATAATGAATAACCAATTAAATCTCTTAAATTAGCAGAATTTATATTGGATGATTTCTATCTTTTATATAGAATATTATTTAATCTATATATCTTTTTAATTTATCTTTTTTATCATAATCTATTTGTCTAAATTTTAATATGAAATAAAATCTTCTTTTCCTAAATTATCGAAATATGATATTAAACTTTCTAAAATTGTGTTTCTTTTTTGTTTTATATTTTTATTTTGTTTATTTTTTATTTTGAAATTTCCTATCTTGGTTTTTTTCATTTGTTATCTTTATGAAAATTCTTTTCACCAAAAATTTTTGATTTAAATTATTTTCTAAATATTTTTTAATATTA
>JAEEGI010015878.1_pt1 | contig 15620 bp, 14 predicted proteins | sample 8958751 | NCBI WGS metagenome assembly JAEEGI01 (sample SAMN16246545, study PRJNA631951) | gut metagenome | biome: gut microbiome; feature: rumen; material: KS-attached | host: Bos | place: Iran: Karaj | collected 2018-10
TGAAGATACCTGACGGAGAGCGAGTGGTGATGGTCAGAGACGTGGTCCATAGTTTATTATACCGATAAATTCCCTTTACTTTTTTTCAAAGAGCGCCATAAAGAACAAAGATTATGGCGACAATAGAACAGATACTCCCCACAATGCGGCGCACGGTGCCGCAGATTTACATGTACGACGACACGTCATTCCCCGGCTGGATTAAGATTGGGCAGACGACACGTGCCGACGTGCGGAAGCGCATCGACGAGCAGCACCCTATCACCGAGCCACACAAGACTTACCACCTGCTGTGGCACGACAACGCTTTCTATGCTGACGGCAGCGGCGAGAGCTTTTCCGACCACGACCTGCATGAGGTGTTGCGCCGCATGGGTAAGGAACTAATCGGTGAGTGGTGCCGTTGCTCACTACGCGAAGCACAGGCCGCATACGTGGCGGTGCGACATCGCGAGACGCACGTGGAGACAGTGCGCGACCTCGACTACACGATGCGACCAGAGCAGGAGAAAGCTGTAAAAGACACCGCCGACTACTTCGCCAAGATGGACGAAGAGGAGCCTGACCGCCCAAGCCACTATCTGTGGAACGCCAAGATGCGTTTCGGCAAAACCTTTGCCACCTACCAGCTGGCCAAGAGGATGAAGGCAAAGCGGGTGCTGGTGCTCACCTTCAAGCCTGCTGTGGAGGACTCATGGCGCGATGACCTGATGCGACACCGCGACTTTGAAGGATGGCGGTATTACAGCAGCCGGGATACAGAAGGCACTAACGCATTAACACATTCCCACAATAGCACATTCCCATTGGTTGTCTTCGGTTCTTTCCAGGACTATCTTGGGCGTGACCGCTACGGCAACATCAAGCCCAAGAATGAGTGGGTACACAGCATCAACTGGGACTTAATTGTATTGGACGAGTACCATTTCGGGGCATGGAACGACAACGCCAAGAGTTTGCTCGACCTTGGCGATGCCGATGCCAAGAGACGACAGGCAGAGGAGGATGAGGTGATGCGCGAGGGCGGCATTGACGTGGAGAGCGGCCGCGCATGGGATGACGACGACGTACCCATTACAGGCCGGCATTATCTCTATCTCAGCGGCACACCGTTCCGCGCCCTTGCTACGGGCGAGTTTATGGAGAACCAGATATTCAACTGGACCTATCAAGACGAGCAGGCACGGAAAGAAGCCATTGGTGGTCCCTATCTTGAAATGCCCACCATGGTGATGATGACCTATCAAATGCCGCAGGACCTCGGAGCCATGATAGAACAGTGGGACATGGACGGCTTCGACCTCAACGAGTTCTTCCGTGCGGAGCCTGCCAAGGGCAAAGAGGCTGCCACCTTTGTCCACGAGAAGGCCGTGCAGAAGTGGCTCGACATCATCCGTGGCAAGGCACCTATCTTCGGTGACGGCAGCTCGCCACTCAATGTGCGGCCGGCACTGCCTTTCGAGGACACCCGTTTGCTCGACCTCTGTGCCCATACCATGTGGTTTCTGCCCAATGTGGCCTCGTGCGACGCTATGGAGGCGTTGTTGCACCGTCCAGCCAACGGTTTCTATCAGACATATCAAATCATCAACTGCAGCGGCACAAAAGCCGGTATCGGCGTAGATGCACTGGGGCCAGTACGCACGGCAATGGGCGACAATCCACTGATTACACGCACCATCACACTGACATGCGGCAAGCTGACAACTGGCGTAACCCTGCGGCCTTTGGGTGGATTGCTGATGCTGCGCAACTGCTCCAGCCCCGAGACCTATTTCCAGACGGCCTTCCGTGTGCAGAGTCCATGGACAGCCACCGACAAGGACGACCCCACAAAGAAGACCATCTTGAAGCCCACCTGCTATGTTTTCGACTTTGCCCCCAACCGTGCCCTGCGCGAGGTGGTGACCTACGCCAATCAGCTGGACGTAGACAGCAACCGCCGAATCACCGACAAAGTCAATGATTTCATCAATTTTCTGCCTATCCTTCAATTCGACGGCAGCTCGATGAAGCGGGTGGATGCCACCGAGATACTCGACTTTGTGGATAACGGCACCAGCGGTACCTTGCTGGCACGACGCTGGAACAGTGCCCAACTGGTGAATGTGGACAACGCCACCCTACAGCGGGTGCTGGACAACCCCGAAGCCTTGGCCACCATCATGAAGATAGAAGGGTTCCGCGCCCTGGGCAGCGACATCATCGAGAACATCGTCAACCGCGCCGAGAAGATAAAGAAACTGAAGCGCGAGGCAGGGGACAATCCCGATCCAAAGAAGAAAAAGGAACTCACCGCCGAAGAAAAGGAATACCGTAGCAAGCGGCGCGAAGTGCAGGAAAAGCTGATGAAGTTTGCCACACGTATCCCCATTTTCATGTACCTCACCGACTATCGCGAGGAGAGCCTTGAGGATGTCATCCGCAAATTGGAGCCAAAGCTTTTCGAGCGTGTCACAGGTTTGACCATTGACGATTTCGACCTATTGCTGCGCATCGGGGTATTCAACCGCGCCCAAATGAACGACGCCATATTGAAATTCCGTCGCTATGAGGATGCCTCGTTGGCCTACACTGGCGTGAACCGCCATGCATCGGACACCCGTGTCGGATTGATGGACAGCACTGTGCCTATAGAAGCACTACTGGATTGAGAACGCATTTTTGCGATTATATCGGGGAATTTGTGTAATTTTGCAGGCCGATCGACAAAACGAAGCATCATGACTATAAACAGGACTACCCAGGAGCTGACGGGGATGTACCACTCTCCGCTGGGCGATATTGTGCTGACCAGCGACGGGTCGGCGTTGACGGGGCTGCGGTTTGCAGAATCCCCTTGCGTGGAGCAGGCACAGGACATCCCGCCCTTGGCGGATGACTGTCGTTGGCTCGATCTTTATTTCAGTGGAGCAAGGCCTGATTTCACACCACGGCTTGCCCCTAGGGGAACGCCCTTCCAACAGTCGGTATGGCGCGAGTTGCTCGCCATTCCTTATGGTCATACGGTCTCATATGGCTACATTGCCCAGCGGCTCCACTGTGGCTCGGCACAGGCCGTGGGAGGTGCCGTAGGACGCAACCCCATCGCACTGATTATCCCATGCCACCGCGTGATTGGCTCCGACGGTCATTTGACTGGCTACGTCTATGGCCTCGACCGAAAACAATGGCTGCTGTCGCACGAATTGCTGGATTCAATCAGTTGCTAACCACTTGTTTGAGTACGCATCCCCTGTGGCCACTGTTTTTTGGCAACCCAATGTAAACTAGTATGCTTGTAGCCTCAAATAAAAAAAAGTTATCTAAAAAATAAAAAAAATGTATATTTGCACTCTGTAATTGTGTCACAATTATTAGAAACGTCTTTTTATAAATGAAAGATTTTGAACAGGTAAAGGCTACTATTGTGAGTTATTGGCACTCTCATTAACTAATCATTACTCCCCCTGTCGACACGAAAGAAAACATTTATTAACAACTTAATATCTATTTACAAATGAAAAAATTATTCACGATTCTCACGACGGTTCTCTTCTGCGGAGCCCTGATGGTTTCCTGCAATAAGGAGAACAAAGAAGACAACACCAAGCTCCCCACCAAAGCCGATCTCGTTGGCACATGGGAGGGTTCTTACTCTGGTACCGCAACCCTTGAAGAGAAACAGAATGTGAGCTACACCATTGTCTGGACTCTTACCATGAATCCCGAAAATGCAGCCACTTTTGGTTCGCTGTCGTACAAACTGAACATTACTGGCTACGAAGAGTTGGTTCGCACTGTAGGTATCACCGGCTATGGCGTTCGCCAGAATACCGACCATGGTTATGTCAATATCGCTGCTGGTGGTCCTCAGGCTGGTATTCTTGATCCTTCAATCGACTTTAGCATCGACCTCAAGGCCAAGACCCTCACTGGCACCTTCCAAGCCCAAACCAGCGAAATTATCGACCTTGGTGGCGAGACCACACTCCACAAGAAATAATCATCCACAGGTGTTGCGAGACACCAAGGATAGCATTATGCAGATAGAAAGAATGCTCCCATTGCGGAGCATTCTTTTGTTATATTATTAGTAGTTCGCCTTTGGCCACGGTGTACCAACGTCCTCCTACGTATACTTGACCGTCGGGAGTGAGGGATGTCTCCACCACCGACGGGCGTCCCATCTTCTCGCCCTGCATAAAAGTGTAGCCTTTGCCGGGGACTATCATGCCCCATTGTTGGAGGTAGTGTGTCAGTGCGGCATTGGCAGTACCTGTGGCAGACTCCTCGTCGACCCCATAGAGTGGGGCGAAATTGCGGACATGGGCCGTGAACTGGTCGCCGACGGCGGAGAAGGCATGCACTCCCACCACTTCCAGCTCTCGGCTCAACAGGGTCAGCGCCTCCATGTCGGGATGCAAGGCCTCCAGTTCAGCGAGGGAGCTAATGGGCAGGATAATGTCCGGCAGTCCTGTGGAGACAATCTCCACAGGCATGTCAGGTACACGGCATCCCATTAGGTGGCATAGTCGCTCTACGTCCACCTCTCGTTCCACCACCCGAGGTGCCGCCATCTCCATCATCACGCTGTCGCCCACGCGCACTTCCAAGTCACCTGCCAGCGTATGGTTCAGGCATGTGGCCCCTCCTTGTACGATACCCTCCTGTTTCAACAAACCGAAGGTAGCTATCGTGGCGTGCCCGCAGAGGTCCACCTCGCTTTTGGGGGTGAAATAGCGCACGGTGAACTCATTTGCGCCATTCCTTTGGACAAAGGCAGTCTCCGAATAGCGTAATTCGGCTGCCACCTGTTGCATCAAGCTGTCTGCAGGGAAATCTTTATCAAGCAGCACCACCCCGGCAGGGTTGCCGCCAAAGGGTCTGTCGGTAAAAGCATCAACGATATAATATTGCATGTCTCTATTATTGTGTTAATTCGTTAATGTGTTAATTCGTTAATCGAATGTCTACCTCTGAACGCGTTAATTCGTTAGTTGGACTTACGCATTAACACGATAACACATTCACACATTCAAATTAACGGTGTCGGCAATTTTGTCCACGTTCATGCTTCTGGCGGAGGCATCGAAAATTTCCTTGTACAATCCCCCTTGTTGGTACACCTTTGTGGGCGTGCCGTGCTGCACAGCGTGCCCCTTATCCAGCACATACAACGCGTCGGAGTCGATAATCTGTCCGATATTGTGGCTGATGACAATGACCGTGCGGCCCTGCTTGATGGCATCGATAGAGGACTTTATCTGCTCCGTGGCGATAGCGTCGAGACTGGCGGTGGGTTCGTCGAGGAAGATAATGGGCGGATTCTTCAGGAACATGCGGGCAATGGCAATCCGCTGCTGCTGGCCGCCGCTCAGCTGAAGGGCATTGGCCTCGAACCCGCCGGGCAGTGCCACAATCTGGTCATAGATATACGCCTGCCGTGCGGCTTGTTCCACCTCCTCGCGGGTTGCCGACGGGTTGCCGTAGCGGATATTCTCCTCGATGGTGCCGCTGAAGATATGATTCTTCTGCAACACCAGCCCGATGTTGTCGCGCAGCACCTGTGTGTCCCATTCCCCAAGGGGTACCCCGTCGAGGGTGATGCTGCCGCTGTCGGGGGCATAGAACTTGTCCAACAGGTTGACAATGGTAGTTTTTCCAGCACCGCTCAAACCTACCAAGGCAGTGGTCTTGCCCGGCTCGATAGTCATGCTGAGGTCGCGGATGGCATGGGTGCCGTTGCTGTAGGTGAACTCCACGTGTTGAAGTTCAAAAGCACCCCTCACCAAGGTGGGACGATGGCTGCCGGTCGGCTCCACTTCGCCCTCGGCTTCCAGAATGCCGAAAAAGCCTTCGGCATATATCAGTGCGTCGTTCAGGTCGTCGTAGATGCGGTGCAGCTGACGTATCGGGGCGCTGACATTGCTGAACAGTAGCACGTGGTACATAATCTTACCGATGGTCATGCCTGGGTAGTCAATCAGCACCAGGTAGGCGGTGAGGATGATGATCAGCACGGTGCCAATCTGCTCCACGAAGGTCTTCAACCCCTCGAAGAGGAAGCTGATGCGCCGCGTGGCCATCTGCTGGTCGGTGGAATCGTTCTGCAACTTCGCCTGTCGGTCGGCCTCCAGCCGCTCGCGGTTGAACGACTTGATGACGCCCATGCTCTCGATGATGTTCATGATGCCGTGGTTCAACGCCTGGTGGGTGCCGAACACGCGGCGGCGCCACCCCTTCATCCGCACCCCTTGGCGGGCGGTGATGAAGAAATAAATCGGTATAATGGCCAACGCCACAAGCCCCACATACACATTGGCAGCGAACATCAGCACCAACGCCATCACCGCACTGGTGAACAGGGGCAGGATGTCGATAAAGAAGTTCTTGACCGTGTTGCTCAGGCTCATCACGCCGCGGTCGATGCGGGTCTGCAGCTTGCCTGGCTCGTTGCCCTCGTTGCTGAAGAACGCCATGCGGAACTGCAGGATACGGTCCACCACCTGCAACGACAAGTCGCGACTGACATTGATCCGAATCTTCTCGCCGAAGATGCGCTGCCCGAAGGTAATCACCGCAGCCAGCACCTCCTTGCCCAGCAGTACTGCGCTGACGATAAGCAGCAGCCGTGCCGCCTCACCCCACTCAAAGCCCCCTTCCACATGAAGCAGGGCATTGATGGCATCCACCGCGCGGTCGAGCACCACAGCATTCACCTGTGCCATCAGCGACCCCACAAAAGTGAGTACTAAGGTCAGAATCAGCAGCCATCTATACGGCAGCACAAAAGGCAGCAGTTTCTTCAACAAGCCGCCAACGCCCATCTTTGAAGTCGAAGTGTCCATCTCTCTAACTAAATCATTATTTCGGTTCTGTATTAAAACAATTTCAATCAGCGTTTCTCAAGTCGAATAAAGAAACCTGTCACCCGTTGCAGCAGACGCAAGTTGTGGTCTGTGGCATAGCGGTACAGCTCTTCCGACCAAAGAATCACTTCGAAAACTATGCCAATCAGCAGTAAAAAAACGCCTATCAACAATGCCCACACAGTGTCCTTCTCCTTCATCTGGTTATACAGCTCCAAGGGCATATCATAGCTGTCGGTACTATAGGCATAAACCTTTGGGCGGTACTGGTCTTGCGTATGCCTTTCACGGCTGGTGAGACTGCGCTGACCCGTAACTCTCAGATAGTCCTGTTCCTTTATCATAAACCTCACCCTCCAGCCCTCTTGCAGTTCAGTGTCATAATAAGGAATGAAGAAACTTATGCCGGGCGTTTCGCAGAGCTGCACACTGGTATGCTGATCGTTACCTTTGGGATTGCGGTAGAGAAACACCTTGCATACTGTTCCGTCCAAACTGTGAAGCTCATGGGCACTCATAGTAGGGGGGTGGAATGAATACCACAGAGCTCCAATACCAGCACCGAAAAATACCAACCCGAATACAACCGCAATAATCCTCTTTGCTTTCCGGCCCGTTGCGGTTTTATCCTTTGTTGGTTTGCCCTCTCCCTCGTAGCCATCGTAAAAAAAGAATGCATAAACAGGCAGCAACATAGGCAATACAAAGAACAGGGCACAAACCAGCGAACCCCATTGCAATGTACCATCAATCAACACATTCCGTGCATTCATCCACATAGGATAGACAAAGCCGGCAACCAACAGCGAACTTAGTATTCGCACAAAGCGTCGGTTTTTACGGGCAAGTTCGTCCCTATCGTCATTATTCTGCATCTGTCAATTCTTGTTGTTTCCGACTGCAAAATTACTAAAAAAAACTCACTTTTCATTTTTCCACCTCTTTTGCGTAGTGCCCTGCCCCAGGGTGGAGCCATAGTTTGTTCGATGCTTTTTCGACTTTTACACCACTTTTTCTCAACTCTTATTTTACTCTATCTAAATGAAAGGTAAAATAAACCTAAACAAAAGGTAAAATAAACCTAAAATAAATAACTAATAAAATGCTGAACGATAAGGGGTTTCAGATAGGGGTTCCAACGTCCTGTTTTGGGGACACATTTTTCCATGTTTTTGGGGACATCTTTCTGTGAACGTGGCAGAAACCTTATGCCGGATATTTACTCGGCGAACACCTCATAATTCACAATAAAGATGTACCTTTACAAAAAATTATTATTTGCTTTATCATGTGAAAGTGTTAATAACCGACTTCGTTTGCAATCATTCAATCCTTGTTGAAGTAGTGTGCGACAATGTTTTATAATAAAATGAAAAAGTACAAATTTATCTCGAATTGTTGTTAATTAAACACTTTTTTTTCTATTGAACCCGATTCGACCCCAAACAACAATGGCAAGCAGAAGTCACGCCGTATTAATTACTACGCATACTCAACCATTCGTCTACCTTTTGTTTACCTTACATAAATAAAAGCTAAACTAAATAGAAACTAAATAGAAAATATATAATGGGTAAACTATTGAGTGACAGGGAAATCAGACCGAGAGGTAAACGTCCGGGGTTTGTTGCCGGTTTTAACTGGATTACAATTGTTTACGGTATTTTGTGTCACGCACTGCCTCGTTCTCCTCTTCGGAATGGCCTTTGCCTCTTTGGTTCCCTAAACTCAACGTGTGCCTTGCCGTATACGAAAACAAAGTCTTATCTGGCAATTCCATAACCAAACAGGGCAAAGTCGCCCTTTAATGGGTCGTTGGGGAAGATTTCGAGCATTGACTGCGTGAGGCGGCGGGCTGCCGACATGGTGGCGGAGCTGCATTTGAGCAGTCCCAACCGTTGCGATTCGGCTAGCACATGGGTGTCGAGGGGCATGATGAGTGTGCGGCGGTCGATGAAGTCAGCCCATAGGCCGAGGTCGACGGGCGAGCCGCTGCGCACCATCCACCGCAGGAACATGCAGAGCCGTTTGCATGCCGACTGGGTGTCGCGCGGCACCACGACGCTGACGCCACGTGAGCCGAAGTAGGAACTGATGGCCTCGACGGCCTCGAGACCTGTGTTTGCGTGATGGGCAACGTAACTGCCCAGCGTTCCGTGGTCGCACAGCAGACCACGGTAGACGGACAGGAAGTGGTGCATCTGGCCAACAGTGAAGAGGCGGTAGTAGCAGTGGCTGTCGCCTGCCTGCAGCGACTGGGCGAAGGCTTCGGAGGCTATCCAATGGTGGACATCGCCCTGCGAACGGTCGAGGAGCCATTGTATTTTGGGCATGAACTGTTGGCGGCTGCCATAGCTGAGGCAGGAGGCAAGGAAAGCCATGGCCTCCTGATTGGCCATGCCGTTGACCTGGTGCATGAACCATGACGGGTCGCCGATGAGGAACGAAGGGGTTTCGTATCGCTCGGCATAGTCTCTTAACAGTTGTCGTGTGGCCTTGAGTATCATGCTGTTCTATAGAGTGTGGGGTGTGTTGTTTGTTTTGCAAAGATACATTTTTTTCTTCTTTACGCAGTAAGAAATTGGTCTTAGCGATTATTTTATTACAATTGTGACAGAATAGGTGAGGGTGGATGCAATAATGTGGTTGGTCTTGCGTTATTACAGAGATTTAAAAAACCTAATATTACAAAATTATGAGAGACATTCTACCCGTCAATGGGATTTTCGAGATGATGCAGTTGCCTTATGCCCCCGAGGCACTGGGCGTGATTAGTGGAAACACCCTTGGTTTTCACCACGGCAAACATTTGAAGGCGTATGTGGACAACCTGAACAAGCTGCTGCCCGGCAGCGGTCTGGAGAACCTGCCTATCAGCGAGGTAATCAAGAGGTCGAAAGGCGGTCTGTTCAACAATGCCGGTCAGGTGTTGAACCATGTCATGTATTTCGAGCAGTTCGGTAAGGAGCACCATGAGCCGGAGGGCAAGATGCTGGAGATGATAGTGAGGGATTTCGGCTCGGTGGAGAACTTCAAGAAAGAGTTTGAGCAGAAGGGCGCTACGCTGTTCGGCTCGGGTTGGGTGTGGCTGTCGATGAATGCCGAAGGCCGCCTGGTGATTACCCAAGAGGTCAACGCCAACAATCCGGTGCAAAGCGGATTGGTGCCGTTGTTGACCTTCGATGTGTGGGAGCATGCCTATTATTTAGACTACCAGAACCGTCGAGCCGACTATCTTGCCGCGCTGTGGCAGATAGTGGACTGGAAGGTGGTGGAAAGCCGCCTTCAGTAGACCTTTCAGAAAGGGGAGAAGTGGCCGTCAGCTAAGCATGGCGGCCACTTCGTCTTTGTGTTCGAAGAGGGTGCAACCACCGGTGTGCTCCCAGCCAAGGGCGCGGGCGTCGCGGATGCGGCGGAAGAGCGGCGACTGGAGCGCGGCACGGAGTCCTATCTGGGTGACATTGCTATCGGAATAGGGTGAGAAGGGGCAGGGCTCGGCAGCACCGTCGGGGCCGATGTGGAAGAATCCGCGTCCTGCGGCAAGGCAGCCGCCGAGGGCTTTCTCGTCGCCGGGGAAGGAGAAAAGCACCAGGTCGCGGGCGGAGGACTGGCGCAGCGAGTCGAGAATCTGCTCCATGTGTGCCACATGCTCGTCGCGAAAAGCAAGGTGCTGGGTGTGCTCGTCGATGGGCACATATTCTACGAAGAATATCATTTTGCAGCCTAGGTCGTGGAGTTGCCGGATGTAAGTCTCGGCAGTGACGGCCTGGTAGTTTTCGGTTGTAACCGTGATGCTCACGCCGTAGAAGAGTTTGGCAGCCTTGAGGTCGGCCATGGCACGTAGCGCACGTTCGTATACTCCGCGGCCGCGACGATTGTCGGTGGCAGAGGCATCGCCTTCGAGACTGATGACGGGTACCATGTTGAGATGCTCGCGGAAGAACTGCAGGTAGGCGGGACCAATCATGGTGCCGTTGGTGAAGATGGGGAAAATCATCTCTTTGATTTCGGCAATCTGCTCAAGGAGGTCGCGGCGTGTAAGGGGTTCGCCACCGGCAAGGAGGGCAAAGTTGATGCCGAGGTCGGCAGCCTCATCGAAGATGGTTCGCCACTGCTGCGGTGTGAGGGTGCTTTTGGCAGGTGTGCCGGGGTCGGCGGCGATGCCGTTTTGGCGGGCATAGCAGCCTTTGCAGTGGAGGTTGCAGGTGGTGGCTATGCTTGCAATGAGGAAAGGAGGTACCTCGATGTTCTCTTCGGCCAGCAGGGCGGCACGGCGGCGCTCGTTCTGGGCGAAGCGTTGCTGCAGGCGTGTCACAAAGGCGGCTTCGCGGGGATTGCTGAGCACGTTGAGATATATCTTGCCCATGATGGCACGGATACGCTCGGCCATGTAATTGCTTAGGTCAATCATTCTACGGGATGTAATTGTAAATAATGTTTGTACTTAAACGGTTTTTGGTAGAAGTGTGGAACTTGTCGGTCCGCAGTAATACCATGTACCGCTTGGCATTCGTCCCCCCAAAAAAGAGGGGCGTTGCGATTATCTCTTCAAGGTTTCAATTATGTTGTCGAGCGTTGTTTTCATGGCTATCATGTCGTCGACCATGGGATGGTTGCCTTCCCAGGTTTTCGACATGCAGGAGGGGATGTCTTTGGCTCGTTCCTGCATGTCGTGTCCTTTCTTGGTGAGGCTCACCATCCGCTGACGAGTGTCGACGGTGCCGCGGGTGCGGACAATCAGGCCTTCGCGTTCCATGCGCTGGAGTAGTGGGGTGACGGTGTTGGTTTCGAGCATGAGCCGCGAGGTAATCTCGCTGACGGGGAGATTGCCATGCTCCCATAGCACCAATAGTACAAGGTACTGGGGATAGGTGATGCCCAGAGGCTCGAAAAAGGGGCGATAGGCCTGCGTGATGAGGCGCGAGGCGGTGTAGAGGCGGAAACAGAGTTGGTTCTCCAGTTTCAGTTGGTCGTACATAATTAAAGCAGGTTCTTTTTATCTGTTTTCGTGTCGCGTCCCTTACGGGGTGCAATTACTTGTTTCAGAGAATCACCACATTGAATCTTTTTTATGCTGTTGCTTCCTTTCGCTCGCGTCACCATGCAAAAATGCATGTATGGTCTTATTCATATCGCACCTCTTTGGGTTAAAGCATTGCTTCAATGGCGGACTCAATGTCTTTGGGCTCGGTAGTGGGGGCGAAACGCTCTACCTTGCTGCCGTCGCGTGAGATGAGGAATTTGGTGAAGTTCCACTTGATGTCGCTGTCCTTTTCCACAGACTTGCTAATTTTGTTGAACATGGCAGCGGCGGCTTTGGCTTTGAGGCCTTTGTGTTCCTCGGCGGGAGCCTGCTCTTTGAGGTAGTTGAAGATGGGGTGAGCATCCTTGCCGTTGACGTCGATTTTCTGCATAATCTGGAAAGTGACGCCGTAATTGATGCGGCAGAACTCGTTGATTTCGCTGTCGGTGCCGGGGTCTTGGTTGGCAAACTGGTTGCAGGGGAAGCCGAACATGACCAGTCCGCGGTCGGCGTATTTCTCGTTGAGTTTCTCCAGTCCGTCGAACTGGGGGGTGAAACCGCACTTGCTGGCGGTGTTGATAATCATGAGGACTTTGCCTTTGAAGTCGGCGAAGTCAATCTCTTTGCCATTGCTGGCAATGGCTTTGAAGTCGTATATTGTTGACATGGTGACTCTAATTTTAATTATTTAATAAATGATGTTGCTTGATGGGGTTCCCGCTGGGGGTACTGGGGGTTGCCGCCGGTATGGATTTTCTTCAGCAGGAAGGCCATGTTGTCGGCCATGGTGCGCATGGTCTGCAATCCTTCGGCATCGAGAGCGGCTTCACCCTCGGTGCGACCGTAGACGATGTTCCAGTACTGCGAAGTGACCACAGGCATGTTGAGCATCTGGAAGGGCATGAGCATGGTTTGGTACACAGCCGAAGCACCGCCGCGACGACATACGGCCACTGCCGATGCGGGTTTGTTCTGCATCACATGCGAGGCGGCATAGCAGAGGCGTTGTACAAGACTCAGCACTGTGCCGTTGGGCTGGCCGTAATAGGTGGGTGAGCCCACAATGATGGCATCGGACTGAGCCATTTTGTCGATGACAGTGTTGCACATGTCGTCGTCGAACACACACCGTCCCGTCTGGCTACAGTGGTTGCAGGCCACACATCCATGGATGGCCTGTGTTCCAATCTGTATGATCTCGGTGTCTATGCCGTTCTTTTCCAGTTGATGGGCAGCCTCGGTCAGTGCAAGGAAGGTGTTGCCTGCTTTGCGTGGACTGCCATTGATGAGCAGTACTTTCATTTTTCTTGTTGCTGTGTGGTCTTCTTGAGCCAGAACCGAGCCAATGGGCGAGGCCATCACGACACCTGCCGCTGTGGCCATTGCCGACTTCTTTATAAACTCACGTCTGTCCATGGCGATGATGTTTTGAGAGGTTTTCTTTGTTTAAAGGGATGAGGTTTAAAGGGTTTCAGGTTTATGGGGTTTGGTGGTAAGCATACTTTTATGCGCTTAAACCTTAAGGGGTTCCCCCTAAACTTCTCATCCCTTTATGCCCATTGGGGCCACTTTGTTTTACATTTGGCGCATAAGCCAGTTCTGCATGCCGATTTTCTCAATCAGGTCGAGTTGTTCCTCGCTCCAGTAGAGGTCTTCTTCCTCGTCGGCGAGATAGGCCTTGGTGAGATCGTAGGTGGTGGGGTCGCAGCTGAGCGTGGGCATCATCTTGTAAAGCGTTTCGACGCCTTCGCGTTGGATGCGGAGGTCTTCCTCGATGTAGGCTTTGGCATCCTCAATGAGTTTGCACTCCTTGTTGAGTTTCACCTGCGGTACGCAGCCGAGGTCGAGCATGCGGTCGGTGTACTTCTCCACCCATTCCATCTCCTCGGTGTAATGGTCGATGTACTTCTGTCCGAGTTTCTCAAAACCCTGCGATTTGAAGAGCTGACCCTGCATTTTGTGGACGAAAGCGCCCTCAGTAAGACTGTTCACGATGAGTTGTGATACCTGTAATGTGTTTGTAAAATCCATAATATTAATGTTTTATTGAGTTAATAATTTATATCGTTCACGATACAAAGATACAACCTTTTCTGGAATTACCAAGCATAAAACAAGAAAATTATGACACTTTAACATTATATCGTGTGCGATATATATGGGAGCAAGAAGGATTCGGTGTCGCGAAGAAATAGTATGTGTGGGAATCAAATGTAAAATGAAAAAAGAGGGTGCCTAAGAAGACACCCTCAAACAATTGTAATATTAAGTTGATGTGGAGATGCGGCGATTTATTTGACGATTCTTCCTGCCAGAGGGTTGGTGTCAATCAGTTTTAGACTTTTCACCATTTTGGCGGTGCCTTCTTTGTATTTTTTGAAATGGGGGGTCTGAAGGTGGCTCTGGTAGGCCTCGCGGTCGGCGTAGATTTCCAGAATGTAAATCTTGCAAGGGTCTTCTTTGGTTTGCATGGAGAAGAGGGTCAGCACACCTGGCTCCACGCGCGTGGAGGTCTCGCCGACTTCTTTGGCAAAAACAAGATATTCCTCAAGCATCGACGGTACCACTTCGATTTCGGCAAGGCGGACGATGCGTTCGCCATATTGCCGCAGGGGGATGCTCTCGCCGAACAGACGTCGGGCGTTGTCGGTAAAGATGTCCTGTGGATTCAGCCCGTGCGAGGCGAGGCGTTCTTCCAAAGCCTGCTTTCCGCTGACGAGCACCGGTTCGGCCACATAGGGGTAGTCGCTGCCATAGAGGATGTGGTCGGGCGTAGTGATGGTCAGGAGGGCGTCGAGGACGTCGTCGGTGGGCGCTCCCGCAAGGTCGTAGTAGAGGCGCGACAGGTTGGCGTCGACATCCACAGGCTGCATGATGCCCTGCTTCACCATCACGGGCAGCAGCGAGCGGAAACGCGGAAGGGCATTGGGTTGGAATGAGCCGCAGTGCGGCACCACTACCTTCAGGTGCGGATAGCGTACCAGCACGTTGTGGGCTATCATGTTGAGAATAGCGCGCGAGGTCTCGGCCAGGTATTCGTAGCTTGCCAGAGGCACGTCGGCAATCAACTGTGCGTTGACTGCCGAGGGCTTGTGGGGATGCAAGATGATAACGGCGTTATGTTGGTCGAGGTAAGCCATCAGTGTGTCGAGGGCGGGGTCGCCGAGGTATTGCCCATAGCTGTTCGTGGCCAGCTTGATGCCGTCGGCTCCCAGCACCTCAAGGGCGTAGCGAGCCTCCTTTAGGGCGTGCGACACATCGGGCAGGGGTAGTGCGGCGCAGAACAAGAAACGGCCGGGGTAGCGTGCCTTCAGTGCAGCGCATTCCTCGTTGTATCTGCGGCACACCGCTGCCGAGGCCTCTGCATTGCCAAAGAAGGGTTGTGGTGCTGGCATGGTGAGCACGGATGTCTGGATGCCGGCCTTGTCCATAAAGGCGATGTGGCGCTCCGCATCCCAGCCGGGGATAGGGAACCCTTCGTCCATCTCGGCACCGTTGGCCTTGATGTATTCGAGGTAGCCCTGAGTGATGGCGTGGCTGTGGAGGTCGATTTGTGCCATGGATGGCAATGCTGAAAGGGTCATAAGGGCAATGATTAGTTTTTTTCGCATGGGTAGTGGTGATGAATGTGTTAATGTGTTAATGTGTGAATGTGTTAGTCTTTTTTGATTTACGAATTAACACATTTACGAATTAACGAATTCTTAAATGTTCTTACCCATCTCGTAGGCTTCCTGGAGCTTGGT
>JAEEGI010015879.1_pt1 | contig 15620 bp, 15 predicted proteins | sample 8958751 | NCBI WGS metagenome assembly JAEEGI01 (sample SAMN16246545, study PRJNA631951) | gut metagenome | biome: gut microbiome; feature: rumen; material: KS-attached | host: Bos | place: Iran: Karaj | collected 2018-10
TTAAAAGGCGGAATTCTCTACGATTCGGTTAGGCGTTTCGGGCAATGCCCTTGAAAAGTGCTTGGTTGCGGATTGCAATTAGATTTTCATGGGCATTGCCAACTGGAACGTTGGGACACCTTTAATCAATATGAAAGGAGAATATAATGAACAAACAACAATTGATTGAAGCAATTGCGAACGAAGTCGAAGTTACCAAAGCAACAGCAGCGGCATGCTTGGACGCGTTCATTAACACTGTTACAAAAGTGTTGAAAAAGAAAGGCGATGTTCGCTTGGTCGGTTTTGGTACATTCACAACCGCAAAGCGCAAAGCCACAACAGGCCGCAACCCACAAACTGGTGCTGCGATTAAAATTCCGGCCTCTACTCAGCCGAAATTTAAACCTGGCAAAGCTTTGAAAGATGCTTTGAACTAAAGATAAACACTTTTATTTCATTCCAAAACACCGTCTATTGACGGTGTTTTTGTTGTTTATGCATAAAAAAGAAACGGTTACAACCGCAACCGTTTCCATTAACTACTTACATTATCAGTAAACACTATTCTGCAAATGAATATTTCATTTTCAGATGATCGGCATCGTATGTTTTATTCATAATGCCAAGTGTGTCTTCTACGATAACAATTTCTTCGTTTGTTGGAATCATGAATACTTTGACACGGCTATCTGGGGTGCTGATTTCACATTCACCGGCATCCAAGCGCGCCAAGGCCTTGTCATTTTTGTCCATGTCAATTTTGATGCCCAATTCTTCCAACCCTTCGCAGAATTTACCACGCAGATAAGAATCATTTTCACCGACACCTGCCGTAAACACCAATGCATCAACATGACCTAATTCCGCCATAAATGCACCGATGTATTTTTTAACGCTGTGGACTTCCATTTCCAATGCCAATTTGCAATCTGCATTTGATTCGCGATTTGTTTCAACATCACGGCGATCCGCAAAGCATTTTGTAATCCCAAGATGCCCAGAATCTTTATTCAAATGTTTGGTCATTTGTTCGGGGGTCAATTGTAATTTTTCCATCACATACAGCAACGCACCCGCATCAACATCACCCGGACGTGTTCCCATCATCAGCCCCGCCGTTGGTGTCATACCCAATGTTGTATCAACCGCGCGACCATTTTTAATTGCAACACCCGATGCACCCGAACCAATGTGCATAGTAATCAAATTGCATTTGTCTGCCGGTTTCCCAAGCAATGCCGCTGCACGTTTTGAAACATACAGATGGCTTGTTCCGTGGAATCCATAGCGACGAACGCCCAATTCACGATACCACGCATCTGGCACTGCATAACGATATGCATATTCCGGCATAGTTTGCAAAAACGCGGTATCAAATACGGCGACCTGAGTTGCATTTGGTAAAATTTGGCGTGCGCTTTCAATACCCATCAGTGATGCCGGAATATGCAACGGCATCAAATCGCGCCAGTTTTGAATTTCGCGCATAACTTCGTCAGTGATTTCCACCGAAGACGCAAATTTAGAACCACCCATAACAACACGATGGCCAACACCCTTGATTTCATTCATATCAATTGATGCATCACGTAACATACCCATAACAACATTTAATGCATCGTTATGATTTTTCATTGGGGTTTCTTTCTTGTTTTTTGTACCGTCTGGATATTTTTGGGTAACAAAAGAATCATCTGAACCGATTTTTTCAACATTACCGCCGACGATTTGCTTTTTAGAATCTGCATCAAAGATTTGATATTTCAAACTGGATGAACCACAGTTTAAGGCCATAATATACATATTCTTTCCTTTTGGTTAATTAAATTACGCCAAAAGGTTAGCACCCACACACGCAGATTTCAATTAAAAAAATCCCCACCAATTCGGTGGGGAACGATAATTTAGTGAACGTTATATCCTGCCAAGTTATTCGCAAACAGATTTTCAACAAGGTGACTGTTTTGCGATTGTATCTTGGATGCACGACGCGGGCCAAAGCGTGTTAATGACGGATTTTGCAAAGTATCCCAATACGCCATAAGGTGTTTATAAATATCAAAGTTTTGACCATCAACATCCTTCTTGCTTAATTTTTCTGCTCTCTTTCTGCGTTCTTCTATTCTTTCTTCGGCAATTTCAATTTCTTTGGTTGCCTTGCGATAATCGTCAATGTGTTGCTGTCTTTCAGCATTTGCATTTACTCTATCGTTATAATCATCTTGATATCCTTGATATGTACGATCATTTTCAACGCCATCAATTGCGTCTACTATTTCCGCTTCGGATGCGGTTGTTGGATCAAAAGCCGCAGCACCACCAACAGCGGTTAAATCAATTGGGCCAATCTCTTCCAACTGCTGTTTCAATTTTACCTGTTCATCAGTCATTGCGCCACCCATTGCGGCACTAATTCTATTTAGTTCGCGACGCAAATCTAATGCTGTTCTCAACCGTTCTGTCATATATTCATACGGGCGCAATCTTGCACGGGCGTCTTCCTCGTCACCGCGGCCTACTCTATTCAAATCGCGCTGTTGATCTTCTATAAATTGATCCGCATCCGCTGGTGCTGGGCCACCACCAACAAGTGCATTTAAAGCATTTGTACGTTTATCTGTGTTTTCATCCAATGATTTCTTATATTCAGAACGCAGATCCATTGCACCCGCAACCGGTGCACTGGCAGTATCGGCACCGTGGGCACCACGCGCCGCCAAACGTTCGGCCCCGGTTTTTGCCAGGTAATCTTCGTGTGCCTGGCGCATTTTTTGATTTTTTAACCGCCCATTAAATCTTATCCCATGACGGCGGAATCTGTTCACCAAAAATGCACCGCCACGTCCAATACCCAAACACGCGGCACGCACCGATTTATCTATGGCGGCGGTTACAAATTTGACGCCTTCGTATTTATTCCATGATAAATCTTTATTGGAAAATATGCTAAATAATTCTTTATCTTCTTTGATTGCATCCATAATTTTGCTGGTGGTATTACCATACTTTATTGTTGCCAATACCTCCATCGCGATTTCCGCCTTTTTGACGGTTTCTGGTTTGCCATCTTCGGCCGCACGCATAATCAGTTCCGCAACCAAATCGTTCATCTTGCGCCCGCTTTTTAGCGCCTTTTCCATAACACTGGCCATGGATGGATTATTATTAATATCGCCCAATACCTTGGCCATCCATTCAAATGCTTCGGCGGCATCCGGGTTGGATCCCTGTAATTTTTTTGTAATATTTCCCGCGTTTTCCACCAATTTACTTAATGGGTCAGTGGTTTTAATCTTGGCCTTGTCAATTTGTTTTAATATATCTTTGACTTCGCCGGCGTGTTGATAGATTCGCGCACCGCGGAATTCTTCATATTTTTTGAAATAATCCGAATATGTGTCACCCGCCCATTTTTGGATCTTTTCAAACATATTCATTTCTGAATCCATCTTTGGCGGGACGTAATTTTTGGAATTACTATCGTTGTAATCTATATCTTTCTTGGCCTTTTCAACAGATTCCGAAACAACCTTGTTCGATGATTCGCACGATTTATATGCCTCTAATATTTTGGCCGCATCTTTATCTTTTTCGTCCCCGTACATTTCACCAAAGAAATCGGTATAATTGGCCTTGAATGCATTCAGTTTCGCTGTTGATACCTCAGGAACACTCCAACCATAATAAGTATCTGATATAAGGTTGATACGATTTGCTTGAATAAATGCTTCATTAAACCCAGCATCTTCTAGTTTCTTTTTATTGATGCTGTTTTCGGGGTACAGAACCTTATTCGCCCATCCTTGAATCTTTTCGCGAACATCTTTCTTTTTATTATAATCTGCCTTGACCCTTGTAATATTACCAGCGCCATCTCTTTCCACCATACTGGATATATCACCTCTGGAAATATCAAATAAATTGGATAAATCAGACGGATGACTTTTAGCAAGATCGTCCATCTTTTTGATTAACTCTAATATCGCCGTTTCTGTACGTGGATTCGCCGTCAGCGTATCATCTGTTACGCTATCAAACAAATGCGCATAATTGGTAATAAAATCTTGAACAACACCGTCATATGATGCCTTGTTGGCCTTAAGCCGTGTAAATGTTGATTGGCATGCCAAATACAATTCACGCCATTCGGTTTCTGTTAACTTTGTTACGTCTGGTGCATCCTTGACAACCAAGAATCCCTTTGGATGACCATGTTCACGAACAAATGGGTCATTGGCACCCGGTCCCGTTCTTTGAATGTATTTAAGCCACTTGCGCTGACCTTCGTTTAATTTACACGAACCATCGTCTGCGCCAGTTCCCGCCCAGTCACAAAACTGTTGCCATTGTTCAGGATGGTCGGTACGCCACCGAAACATACGACGGGTCTTAAAAACGTCCACTAAAAATTTTGCCGTATTATCTGCCATCGTTGCCTCCTTTGGTTACCCCACACATATTGTATTATAGTACAAAATTGCCGTATTTTCAAGGTGTCAATGCAATATTTCCGATATAAAAACGCATAAATGCAAATAAACGAATATTTTTTACAATAATCCTTAAATTTTTGTCGTTTTTGCTTGATTTTTTATAAAAGTATGTCATAATTTGCGGCGAACTGCTGGAAAAAGACAGAAGTTTTGGGGCTATAGCTCAGTTGGTAGAGCAAATGACTTTTAATCATTGGGTCCAGGGTTCGAGTCCCTGTGGCCCCACCAAAATAAAAACCGCTTTTGCGGTTTTATTTTTTATATTATTTCTTTTTCGTTTTAAACTGAATATCGCGCAGTTTTTTATATTCGCCGTCCAATGCCACTAATTCGGCGTCGGTTCCCTGCTCTATTATATGACCATTTTTGATAACGCATATAATATCTGCATCCAAAATTGTGGACAGGCGGTGTGCAATAACAAATGTCGTACGACCACGCATCAAATCTTTCAACGCTGCCTGAATTAACTTCTCGCTTTCGGTATCCAGCGCCGATGTTGCCTCGTCCAACAGCAAAATTGGTGCATCTTTTAATATCGCACGGGCAATTGCAATGCGCTGTTTCTGACCACCCGACAGCAACGAACCACCCTCACCCACACATGATTCATAACCATCTGGGAAAGACATTATAAAATCGTGTGCATTTGCCGCACGCGCCGCCGCGATAACTTCTTCATGGGTTGCGTTCGGTGCGCCGTATTTAATATTTGCCTCTATGGTATCATTGAACAAGAACACATCTTGGGATACTTCGGAAATATTTTGACGCAAAGATGCCAATGTATATTTCCGTATATCGCGACCATTTATCGCAATCAGCCCCCTTTGTGGCTCATAAAAACGTTCAATCAGGTTGAACATCGTCGTTTTACCACCACCACTGGGGCCGACCAATGCACAAACCTTGCCCGCCGGCACATGCAGATTTATATCGTGCAAGACCTGTTCTTCGGGGACATATGAAAAGTCCACATCTTTGAAATCAACAGACGGCCGAACCGCGCGTAATTTTGTCGCACCACGTACATCCTGAATTGCGGGTTTGGTGTCCAAGAAATCAAACAATATTTCCGCCGCCAATAATCCATGCTGAACCGTGTCACCAACCCCAGTAATAGATTTTGCCGGTTTATATGCCGCGGTCAGCGCAAGCAAGAACGCCGTAAAATCACCAGTAGTAATTGCGCCACTGACAATAAAATGGCCACCCAAAATCAGCGCCAAACACAATCCAACCGATATCATCAATTCTAATAATGGCGATTGCAGACCAGATGCCTGGGTGCTTTTATACGAATTAATCATGGAATTATTCAACACATGTTCAAATCGCTTGGTTTCGGCATCTTCGTTTGCAAATGCCTGTATTGTTTTAATTCCGTGCATCGTTTGATTCAAATGCTGGGATACCTCGTTCGCGATACCAAACGATTTACGCGACAATTTACGACGGCGGCGCAGAATCACCAACATTGGAACAATAATCGCCGGCACCAAGAATAACAATATCGCACACATTTGTGGTGCGTAATAAACCATCAACCCCAATGTAATCGCCAATGTCGCAATCTGTTGAATTGTTTTCACCACGGTATTCGTCACAAGGTTCAAAACCGCACCCGCCTGAACCCCAAAATAATTAAGATGCTTTCCAATTCCACCCGCGTAAAATCCCGACAAATCGGTATGCACAACATGCGAATAAATTCTTTTCTGCAAATGCGCACTGGCGGTAAGACCCGCCTTGGCCATAAGCAACGCACGTGCATATCCAAATGCGCCCTTGGCCGCAAATGCCACGATTATCAGCAGCCCGATTACATACATGGTATCCATGCTTTTTTCAATAAACGCCTGGTCAACGACACGCTGAACCAGTGTAATACTGTACCCTTCGGCACCAGCGGCACAGATTGTTGCGATAATTCCAGCCAACAACCATTTCCATTGTGGCCGGCCAACCTCGCGCCAGATACGTCCGTATAAAGACCATTTAATGCGACCGTTTGATTTGTCGCCCTTAATAAAATTTTTTATTTTTTCTATTATATTTGCCATAGTAACCATATTATAGATACTAACCAACGCACTGTAAAGTGATTATTTTACCCTTGATTCATGGTGATAAAACAACTATAATCCGCGCGTGGTCCGCAATCACAGATTCACTACAAATAAAGTGCGGACTTTATTCGTAATGGAATCTTGGTGATTGCGGAAATGTTAAACTATTTAAAAAAGGATATTATGAATGGTTAAATTACATAAACATACTGAACCCGAACCAATCCAAGAAGATGAATTGGATGAGGATTTATCTATCCATATCGGCACAGAAAATTCGGAACATGTTGAACCAGAATCAGACGATAACGATGATAAAGTTTATTTTATGGCGCTTGGCGGATTGGAACATGTCGGACAAAACATGTACCTGTATAAATACAAGGGAAAATTTATTGTCGTTGATTGCGGTATGGGATTCTTAGAAGAAGAAATCGGTGCTGGTGATGTTCAATACTGTGATACAAAATGGTTGGAAAAGCGCAAGAAAGATGTTATCGCATTCGTCATAACGCATGGACACGAAGATCATATCGGCGCGCTTAAATACATTTGGCCAAAGTTTAAAAAGCCAATTTATTGCACACGTTTTCCGGCGGAAATTTTGCGCAGAACTTTCCGCGGCATTGAATTAGATTTTGATCCTAAAAAAGACATTATTGAATTTGATGCAAATGGTGCAACATTGAAACTTGATCCGTTCACTGTTGAAACATTTCATGTCAGCCATTCTGTACCAGAAGCCCAAATGTTAATCATCAAAACGGGTGCTGGGAAGATTTTGCACACTGGGGACTGGACATTTAATGATGACAATCCAATTGAACCAGGAACCGATTATGCGCGTCTGCGCGAAATTGGATCTGATCCAAAGTTAATTGCGTGCGCGTGCGATTCAACATCTGTATCACGCCAAGCCATCCAGACCACAGAAATTCAGGTCCGCGATACATTGACCCAAATTATGCGTGATGCCCCAGGTCGTGTTATTGTTACGGGTTATTCACGCAGTTTGGCACGTATAAAAATGTTCGCCGACGCTGCACACGAAGCTGGACGCATGGCCGCAATAAAAGAACGCAGCAATCCAAATCCAGTTCCGTATGTCGGATTACCAGAATTCCGTGAAATTGGAATAGATTTCAAATACCTGCAAGAAAATGATGTTTATGAATATTCCGAAATCAAGGATTTGCCCGCCGAAAAACAGGCAATTTTCCTGACCGGATCCCAAGGCGAAAAATTTGCAATGTTAACCCGCCTGTGTCGTGGACAGGTTAAAGAAATGAAACTGATGCCGACCGATACGGTTGTATTCAGTGCTATTATTATTCCGGGGCGCGAACAAGATGTTTCGTTCTTGTATAACAAACTTGCGAAAATGGGGATTCGCACACATACCATTTACGATACCGACCATGTTCACGCCAGCGGCCATGCCGGACGTCCAGAAATGGAACGTTTCTATGATATGGTTCATCCCCAGGTTTCAATTCCAATGCATGGTGATTATATAAATGAAATGCTGAACGGGAAAATGGCAATGGAACGCGGTGGTGCAAAACACATGATGCTGGTTCGCAACGGCGAAATGATTGCACTTGCCGACGGTGCAGAACCATACGTTTGCGAAACAATTGACACCGGTTTTGTTGTTATGGAAGGTGAAACCGAACGCAGTGCCAACGATCAAGTATACAAGAACCGCAAGAAAATCGCATCCAACGGCGCAATATTTGTAACATTGCCGGTGGATAAACGTGGATTTTTAAAAGGCACGCCAGAAGTTTCCAGTGCGGGTATATTTGAATCTGATGCCACCGGATTTATGAAGCGTCAAATTCAAATTGAAATTACCAAGGCCATAGATGCGTTGTCCAAGACCGAACGCAAATCTCAAGACAACCTTGTTCATACGGTTCAAACCGCCGCGAATAAAGTTGTGCGTGCATCATTGGGTGCGGATAAAAAACCGCAATACAGTGTACACTTTGTTCAAAAATAAACACTAAATTCTGTATGATGCGCACTATGATTTTTGTCATGGTGCGTATTTTTTTGAAAATAATTCTTTACAATAAAAGGTTATTTTTATACAATACGAACGTAAAACAAAAAAAGGAAGGAAAATGCCAAGAAAACCAACAAAAACCACTAAGAAAACAGTGAGAAAATCTGCACCGGTTGTTGCACAGCCAGCGGAAATGCACACATGCCAATGTGGTACTGCATGCCAATGCGGTTGCCATCATGGTAAATTCAAAAAGTTCATTGTACTTTTGATTGTATTCTTGCTTGGGTTTGCACTTGCAAAATTTGTATGCAATCCGATGCAACAGCGTCGCGCCCATCGTCGCGCGATGGAAATGCATCCGGTATTCACAAATGGATGCTTGGATATGGCATCTATTAAATGTCCAAAGATGGTTGAAACATTGCAAGCAGCCGAAGCAAATGCAGACGGTTGCATCACGGTTTCTGAATTCAAAGAAGTCAAAGATGCAATGCATGAAGAAATGCGCAAGCATCACCATCATGGTAAACCAATGCCAACGGATGCAGAATAATATTTTAAGTTATTCATAAAGAAATAACCGCCGAATTGGCGGTTATTTCTTTATTTAGAAAATCCATCCTGTTGAACCCACAAACGATTCCAGTATGTTGTATCTATTTCGATTGCTTTCTTGGGCGTTGACTTAACATTGCGTCTGTTTTTTACCGCATCAGATACACTTTTTACTGTGCCATAACTGAACCCCCCAATGCCAAGTCCAAACATAAAAATTACAGACAACAGCATAAATCTATCATACCATTTTTTTGAGTTCGTGCGTTTTGATTTTTCTTTTTTCTGATTGGCCATATCAAACCCCTTTCTTTTCATTTTAGCACAGTTTTTATGCATAACAATCTTTATTTTTGCTGATTTTTTGGGTCAAAAACACGCACCAGCATATCAAACATATATTCATATTGTTCTGCCACCGATGGTGCATATTTTGCCATTTCATTCTGGGCCACATTTGCAATTACACGACCCGCACCCGATGGCAATTTTGCCGAAATTTGCCGCATAATCATTGTAACCATTTCACGCATAGTTGCACGTATTTCTGGTTGTTCCAATGATATTTTTGGTATGGCCCACGACCACCCTTTCCATTTGGCACACAGATTATAAAACGCACGCATAAAATCTATATTTGAATGTTCATGCTTCTGCGCAATATCACGAATTGCGTCCGAATTTTCGTCAAAGAATTTATAAACTTCTGTGGCATATTTTAGATATTGCAATTTGATTTTTGGCTTTATCGTCATACCATCTTGGCGTGACACGATTGCATCACCCTGCTCTGTTGCGCGCAAGAGTCCTTTGATATCCACACCATTTGGTTTCACATAGCGTTTTAATAACTCCAATGTTTTATCATCTGATTCATTACCAATTTTGAACCATACCGCAAAATCAATTGCCGCCAAATAGTATTTCCCATTTTTTGCTGCGCACGCGTCCAGAATTTCTTGGGTTCGCGATGACACGAATCCGGGATTACTCAATTTATCTTTGACGGCCATACGACCAATCACCGCGGTTGAATATTTTTTCATATCATCATCAAATGCGGCGATATCGCGTTGACGTTGTTCGTCACTGAATCCCCACTTTTTTGCGAGTGGCCCCAATCACGAAAGAATTTACGCACATCAAAGATATTATTTGCACCCGTTGAATTTTCAAATATGGTCATCATTGCTTCACCGGTTTTCCACCCTGGATTGTGTGCAAAAATTGTACAGGCATAATCTACGACATTCGCAGGCACAGAAAACCGACCATTGTACATGAAATTCAATGTTTGCACCATGCCACTTGGCATGCCCGCATCTTCAAATCTTTTGCGTGCGGTTTCTGCATCAACATATTTCATAAAGATTGACCTTATTTAAAACTTACCTTGGGGGCGGTGCGTTCCGCTTCGTCAATCTCAAACAGTTGTTCAGGTGTAAATTTAAACATCCGTGCAACCATATTGCTTGGAAACTGTTCTATTTGGGTATTTAATCCCATTACAACCGTATTATAAAATTGACGCGCAGATTGAATCTTGGTTTCTGTATCGGTCAATTCGCGTTGCAATTCCAAAAAGTTTTCATTTGCACGCAGGTTCGGATATGCTTCGCCAAGAGCAAACAATTTGTTCAATGCACCGGTCAATCCATTTTCCGCGGCTGATTTATCAACCATGCCATTTGCGGACATTGCCGCATTACGTGCCGCAATAACCGCCGACAAAGTATCTTTTTCATGTGCCGCTGCGCCGCGCACTGTTTCAACCAAATTAGGAATTAAATCATAACGGCGTTTCAGTTGTGTATCTATGGTCGCCCATGCTTCGCGCACCTGATTTCTGCGCGATACCAAACCATTATAAACCGCGATAAAATATAATATTAATGCACCGATTATACCAATTACTGTCCACATTTAAATACCTCTTGTTTTGTTTATTATCATTTTATATAAAAACATATTAAATTTCAACCTATATTAAAAAATCCCGCGATTGCGGGACTGTTTTTTATTTTTTCCAAAATGCGAATCCTGAACGCTTTTCTTTATGTTCTTCACGATTTTTGCGTTCTTCGCGGGCGCGTCTGCGTTCGGCACGACGTTCCTGGAATCTCTTGGCAGATTCTTCATCGCGTTGAATCAATTTAATTGTCGTCACAGACAGTTTGCCATTACGAACTTCTTCTTCAAATTCAACAATGTCCCCTTCGTTCAAGAAGCGTAAGTCTGCATTTTTCAATGAACTGGAATGAACAAATACATCATCAGTGTTGCCGTCTGCATTTGGTGTATCAGGTGCAATAAACCCAAAACACTTTTTACCGTTGTACCATTTTACTTTACCTTGGCGCATCTTTTTTTCCTTTGCTACCTTGTTGATGATTGGGCCATGTTTGACCAAATCTATTTTGATTGTGTCATAATAGAAATGTAAAATCAAGAAAATAACAACGCTAGGTTTTAGATTCTTTTCTTGGGTATTGCACACTATTTGTTGGCATTATAATACCGATAAACTTCGTTCATGACAAAGTTAAATAACCGCACCGATAATGTATCACCACCAAGGTTCATACCACTGCGTGCACGTGGCATTGCCGCGCACAAAATGAACCGTGTCATAAATCTGAATATCGCGATTTCTTGGTTCATATCCAATTTAGACGAAGAATGTGTTATATGGAAAATCTCATTTTTGACCGCGGCATCCAATTTCGTAAATATCTTTTCCAGCATATTTTGTGGATAGTATAATTTACATTCTTTTGGGAACCCTTCAAACAACGAAACATCGCCACCACGACTGTATAAAATATTCCACCCAACCCTATCAAACAAGTCATCCAAACAGCGACAAATAACCATGTTATATTGCATGATTCCATTTTCCATCAGTTCCGCCGCATCTTGTTCAATTTTCAAATTTTCGGCATCTGGACGTTCACGCAATGTTGCATAGTAATCATGCGTCTTGCGTTCAAATTCAAAGAAAGTGCGAACCTGACATATAATTTCCATGGGAATCACATTGTCGGGGGTTCCAATATTTACAATTATTTTGGAATCACGATAATTACGTGGGTTGTCTATATCATAAAACTTATCACGCACAGAAATAATGCGTTCCGGCGTAACATCGCGCAGACGTTCAATAAATGTTCGTGCCTGTGGTATCAAATCAAACAGACATTTTACGCGCCATACATCATTCAGGTATTTATGCGGTTTCTTGATTTTATCCAATTCACGAACAATTTGGACAACCAATTTGTCATCACTGGGGCCTAATACCGATAAAATCGCCTCGGCTGCGTCTGTGATATATTTTGATGAAAACCGCGCACGAATTTTATTTTCCAAATCAAATAAATCTTGGGAACTGTTTGCGTCAATCATTATGCGTTTAACCGCGGCAATTACATCTTCGGTAAAGAAGCGATAATATTTGCCTGTAACTTTGTCCAATGCACGTTCTACCTTCTTTTGTGCACCAACAATAACCGTCACAATTGATGACACCGAAAGGTCAATTTTGTGCGCAACACCTGTTGTAAAAAATTGATTTCGCATCGGATCCGCATCCAAACGGTGATTTACCAAATACGCCGATAATGGATTTATATCTATGATTTTTATTGGTTTATTTACCGGCAAATCTGTTTCAGAATCATATTCCATAACCGCCGTTTTGGGCGCACCAAAACATTTACCTAAAATATGAAATACCTCGCGATAGCATGACATACCGTCGGCATATACGCATTTCAAATATGCCGCGGCTTCGTCATTTATCTGGCCAGATGCCAATACCTTGTCAATATAGGCAAGATTGTGCCTATCGTGGTCAGCAGTAAGTATATCAACTTCGGGAACTTTGACACTTGGCATTATACAATATCACCTTTTATTATTTCATGATTGGGAACAACACGACATCACGTGCAGTTGGTTGGTCAAACACAATCATCGCAAGACGATCTATACCCATGCCAACACCAGATATCGGTGGAAACCCATGTTCCATCGCGCGAACAAAGTCGTTATCTGGGTTAAATGCTTCTTCTTCACCATTTGCAATATCGCGTGCCTGTTGTTCAAACGCGGCAAGTTGTTGAATTGGATTCACCAATTCGGAATAGCCCTTGCACAATTCCCCCCCCGCAACCAGCAATTGATACATATCCAAACAACGATCTTCGTTATCATTGTGACGTGCCAATGGTACCATATATGTTGGATAATTGTATAGGAATGTTGGCTGAACAATCAGATTACGAATCTTGCGCTTGTAAACATAATCAACCAATGTTGGAATAGATTTCAAATCTTCCAATTCAGACATTGGGAACATTCCTTCGTCCACCAATTTCTGACGCAAGACATCAACATCGTCAAATTCCAAAATGTTGCACCCAAACAGTTCGTTCATACGGGCCGTATAGTCAATCATTTCATATTTACTAAAGTCCAATTTGGTTCCTTGATATTCAATCTGCAATGTGCCACGGGCCTTTTGAATCAGTTCTTGAACCATTTCCCATGTGAATTGAATATTGCGCTTGTAATCCCAATATGCCGCATACCATTCAATCATCGTAAATTCCTGCAGGTGCATTGCATCCATACCTTCGTTACGGAAATCTTTGGCGACCTCATACACACGATCAAAACCGGCACCAATTGCTTCCTTTAAGAACAATTCTGGTGAAATACGCAATTGGAAATCCGCATTCAATGCATTGTGATGTGTTGTAAATGGCTTTGCCGCCGCACCAGATGCAATATTTTGCATAATTGGTGTTTCAATTTCCAAGAACCCGTTTCTGTTCATATAGTCACGTAAATTTTGTGTCATTTTGAAACGCCCCAACAACGCGGTACGCGATTCAGGGTTGGAAATAATATCCAAATAACGTTGACGATAACGTGTTTCCATATCGGTCAGACCATGGAATTTTTCTGGTAATGGACGCAGGGCCTTGGCCAAGATATCATATTTGGTTACACGAACGGTCAATTCACCCGCCGTTGTGTGATACAATTCCCCAGTAATGCCGATAAAGTCGCCCAAATCAACATTGGCCTTCATAAATTTATAGTTTTCTTCGCCCAATTCTTCACGCGACATAGAAAACTGAATTTCACCATTTATGTCATAAATGCGTCCAAACATCAATTTGCCCAACCAGCGCAGCGCCGTTACACGCCCACACAGACGAACCGCCGTTCCATCCGCCAATTCGCGAGATTCTGCGATAGTATGTGTGCGGTCAAATTTGTCTTTCCATACAACCCCATCACGCGCGCGAATATTTTCCGCCTTTTGCAGACGTGCCGTTAATTCGTTTGTGGACATAGATGTATTTTCTGACATAACTTTTTCCTTTTTGTTTAAAAAAACGGGGCACCGTAAAAGTGCGCCCGTGAATTTACTTCATGGTCGCACCGATACTATAAAGATTTCTTGCCGTTTTTACGCATTTTATGTTTGGTGCCACATGCACTACGGCGGTATTATGCAGGTTTTTATCTGAAATGTCAAAATAATTATTCAAAAAATCAGCATTTTTATTTGATTCTGGCATTTTCCCATGTATAATATTCGGGCAAAAAAGGACACAGTATGCGAATTGCACTAGATTTAGATAATACTGTTTTTAATGCCGCCGAAGAATATCGCGCGGTCATAGAATCAATGCACTGTAAATATGTTCCGCCGGTATCGTATGACGTTTATAAAAATGGTTATCCAGTGGCGGTGGCGGATGCATTGCGCAAATGGCTGGATTCTGATGATATATATAAAACACGTATTTTTGATACCAAGATTCCATTGGCGTTAAACGCAATTTATCAAAACCCAAATTATGAATTATTCTTTGTTACGGAACGTTTATTTAAAAATCACGCCCAGACACTTGAACAACTGGCGCATGCCGGAATAATGTGCGATGACAGCCGGTTAATTCACCGCATACCGAAAATAGACGCCCTAAAAGAACATAAAATTGATTTATGCTTTGACGACGCGCCACACGTGGTCAGCGACTGCATCGTAAATAACATAGATGTGGTTATGATTTCAACCGATGATACGGCATATAACCACCACCTGCGTGGGCGCGTTGAACACTATCCAACATTGATGTTGGCGTTGCAAAAACGCGGTTTAATTAAATAAAAGGAATATGATTATGGCATATGATCCAAACGCGATACAAATTGAAGCGGTTAACGATAAATTCACATTGCGCATTACCATGCCAAATGGCAAGGTCCAAATGATGCAATTTGTAAATTTACAATCTTTGAGCAATTTTCACCGGGACTTTTACAGATCGGTAAGGCACAGAAAATTGAGTCGTTAATTTGCAAAACTGCGGTATTTTGCACAAAGTTTATTTTTTACTTGCAAAATGCTTTTTGGTGTGTAAGAATACACCACGCAATGCGAGCGTAGCTCAGTTGGCTAGAGCGCAACCTTGCCAAGGTTGAGGT
>JAEEGI010015881.1_pt1 | contig 15619 bp, 11 predicted proteins | sample 8958751 | NCBI WGS metagenome assembly JAEEGI01 (sample SAMN16246545, study PRJNA631951) | gut metagenome | biome: gut microbiome; feature: rumen; material: KS-attached | host: Bos | place: Iran: Karaj | collected 2018-10
CGGAAATGCAGATCCTGATCGATCACCAGCAGATAGATCAGCACGGCTGCCAGTTCGAAGATCCTGGCTGACAGAGAAGCGATCGCCGCTCCTTCGATACCCAGCTGAGGGAAACCGAAATGGCCGAAGATCAGCACGTAATTCAGGAAAATGTTGATCAGACAGGATCCGATCGAAGTTGCCATGGAGACGGCCACCTTTCGTATCGATCTGAGCAGTATCATCAGCGCATAGGAGATCGTTGAGACCAGATAGGCATACTTCATGATCTTCAGATATTTCACACCGACGGGTATCATGCTTTCCACATTGGAATAGATGCGAAGGATCGTTTCCGGAAACAGAGCCGTCAGCACAAAAAGAAACAGGCCCAGAAGGAAACAGACAGACAGAGAAAACGACATCAGCTGCTTGGCGCCCTTCTTATCTCCCTTGCCCCACATCCTGGAGATCATCAGCAGGGCACCGCTGGCAAAGGCCGTGGAAAAGACCGAGTACAGCCAGGAATAAGTCCAGCAGACACTGACAGCCGAAATGCAGTCATCGCCCAAAGAACCGATCATGAGATTATCGGCGATCGTCACCGCATTGTTGATCAGGTTCTGTACCGACATCGGCAAGGCCAGCGCAAAAAGATCCCTGATGAAATGTTTCTTTTCCTTCACAGACATGTCTTCCATAAGGTCATTATAATCTGTATCCGTATTCTTTTACGGAACAAAATCAGAAAAACAGAAGAAGAACCCGATCATCAAAAAAAGGACACGCGTCCTTTTCTTTATTTCACATAATACAGATTTTCGATCTGCCCCTCGTCATTGACGGCCAGCGTCGCCAGATAGCCGTAGGGACTTCCCATGGCACAGCCGCAGTCGATGTCGATCCAGGAATAGTTGTTTTCAAAACGCTGCACGAATACCTCATCCTCGCCTGTGATCCTTCTGCTGATGATGTGTCCGGAAATAAAGATCGTCTCCTTGTCGGCAGGTTCCAGTTCATCGATGTTCATCGTGTTGCGGGCCGACATGTTCCAGACAAAATCCTGTATCGCCATCAGGTTGTCCGCATAATCCTTCGTATACAGATCGATGCCGTCGCTTTCGGCACCGGTATGGGAAAGGATATACCTCACGTTCTCGTAATTCAGATCCTTCTTGATGGTCGTTTCATATTTGAGATAATTGACGATCCGTTCGCGTTTCTCCTTGTTGAACGTATTGAACTTCTCGTATGTCGCCCTGCCGCCGTTGACGCCGTAGAACCAGCTTTCTCTGTCCGAACCTTCCAGGTATGTCAGCATCATGTGCTCATGGTTGCCCAGAAACATTTCGACGTTCTTGCGCTCCATGATATCCAGCAGGGTCTCCAGAGATCCCGGCCCCCTGTCGATCGCATCGCCCAGTACATAAAGCTTATCCTCATCACAGAAGGATATCTTTTCCAGCATCTGTTTATAACGGCCGTACTGACCGTGTATGTCCGACATGATATAGATCATCTAGATCACTTCCCTGTATTCACCATCCATTATACTGTAAAGATAACAGTTTACCTGCTTATCGCTGATTGATCCGATATAAGTGCGGTAGCCCCGCAGCTGTTCATCATAGTGTTCATCATCGATATTCTTCGTCTTGTAGTCGATGATGTCGAAATGATCCTCATATTCCATCAGCAGGTCGATGAAGCCGTGCTTCATTTCATTGTCGTCTTCATAGAAAAACTCATATTCCTTGTAGGCCTTTCCTTGCTTTGCATCTCTCATCAGGTCGCTGTCCATGAAGGCCCTGATCAATGAAACATGAGCCGGATCGATCTTTGAATAATCCGGATCGGAAAAATCCAGCAGTTCCAGATACTGATGGAGCTTTGTTCCGAAGTCCATCTTCCGGATCATTTCCGCATCGATGAGAGCGGCTTTCTTGGAGAAGGAGGATAACTCGATCGCTTCCGGCTGAATCACTGCCCTTTCGGGAACAGCGATCTTTTCCTTGCTCTGACCCGCAAGTTCAGAGAGTTCCTTTTCCTTCAGAAAACGGTAATCCTTGCTCAAGGGGTATAAGGAAAGATCGACATCCCTGATGAAGCCGTGCCGTTCAAGATCTCCACAGATGCTTTCCAGCATCCCCGCAAAATTTTTCATCGCGGTACGCTGTTCATCATCGATGATCTTCTCACCCCTGTCATCATTTTCCAAAGACGCCACCATGATCATCTTTTCCTGGGTCCGGGTCAGTCCGACATAAAACAGTCTCAGTTTCTCGCCGATATCTTCCTTCAGGTATTCCTCATTGAACAGGATCTTACGGATACTCTGCTTCAGACCCCTTCCTTCGACCATGACCGGCGTCACGATACCCGCTTCTTTCGAAAACAGGAAACGGTCTTTGAGATCGCTCTGGTTGAAGTCCACATCCAGTGCCGGGAAGTAACAGATCTTGTACTGCAGGCCCTTGGCCTTGTGGATGTTGATGATGCGTACCGCGTCTTCAGCCTCCTGGTCGATACGGTAAGTGATGTCCCTGTCGCCTTCATTGAAGATCTGTTCCAGATAGCGGTTGAATGCCCTATAGTCGTAGGCCGAAGCGGACAGGGTATGGCAGAGCTGGAAAAGATAATCGATCTTCACCAGATTCTCGTGCACATCGCCGATCAGATACAGTTTCTCATAGACATCGAAAATGCCGATGATCTCATTCAGCAGTCCCGTCAGCGACTCATACGGCAGTTTCTCCTTCAAAGGCAGCAGCTCAAGGACCGGCTCACTTTCTAAGAATGTATCGTTATGGAAGATCTCATAGATCTGTTCGTCAGGCATGCGCACAAGGAAACTTCTCGCCAGCGACAGGAAGGCGAAACGGAAATCATAATCGTAGTTCTCATCATAAAGATGTTCCAGAAGCGAGAAGACCGCTTTCAATGCATGGATCAGGTCTGAATCAGCCATCTTCTCTTCCCGGTCGATGATGCAGGGAATGCCGCAGTAGGTGAAGACCTGTTTGTACAGATTGAAGTTGTTGCCCCGATCGACGATGACACAGAAATCCTTATACTGCGCCTTGCGAACCGTATTTTCATCCTCGATTTCAAACGATCCGGCTTTTTCCAGGATATCCTTCGCCATGATGAAAGCCTCGATCTCCTGCTTGCTGAAAACAGAAAGACTGCTGCCCTCTTCCGGCTTCCTGTAATTGAGGATCTCCAGTGAATTGTTCTGATCATTATATCTGATCTGATCCCTGCCGGCTTCCATGTGATGGGACTTGCGATAATCGGCACCGCCGATCTGATCATCCATCAGTCTGTCAAAGATCACATTGACATCTTCGATGACTTCCCTGCGGGAACGGAAATTGTGCGGCAGGACGATCAGTTCGCCGTCATCGCCGCTCAGATATTTATGATATTTCTTCAGGAAGAGTATCGGGTTCGCATTGCGGAAGCGGTAGATCGACTGCTTGATGTCGCCGACCATATAGACATTATGATCGCTGATGCGGGCGATGAATTCATCCTGCAGGTCATTGGTATCCTGATACTCATCGATCAGGATCTCTGCAAAGCCTTCCCTGATCTCTTCACAGACCCAGCTGTATCTGCTGACCAGATCGATCGACATGCGGAAGATATCCGCAAAATCATAAAGACGCTTTTCCTTCTTGAAGGCACAGAGTCTTCCATTGAGTTTTTCAGCGATCGCCAGCAGGCAGAGATCATAGGATAATGTACTCTCTGTCTCTTCGATCAGCGTCTGTTCATCGCTGAGGCAGAGTTTCTTCAGCTGCTTGAGTTTCTCTGAGATCTCTTTTCGGATTTCCGAAACGCCGCTGCCCGAAGGCAGTCTTTTCTTTGTCGTCTCAGCCTTGACTGCAGCTTCCCTGATCTGTTCATAAGAATCCGCCCGGAACAGATCATCCAGCCCGCTGAAGTAGATATCCACATCCTCCACACCGAACGCAAATTCTTCTATCAGATTTCTGATGGAACCGATCTTTCTTTTCAGATAGGCAACATACTGTTTCAGACAGTCTTTGATCCCTTCCTTGGAATAGAAGAGTTTCGGATAATCTGAAACAAAGCTCTCACGTTCATAGATCGTTTCCAGTTTATGGTTCAGTTCCCTGATGAAAGTCCTGATCGCATCATCGTCCTTGACGCAGAAAGTGCCGATCAGTCTCATGAAAGCGGCATCCTTGTTCCGGTATTCTTCCTCCATGATCTCATCAAGCAGTTTCTCTTCTTCGTTGATCAGGATATTGGGATCGATGACCGCGATGTCTTTGTCGATATTCAACAGTTCATGATACTTTCGTACCAGGAACAGCGCATAGGCATCGAAGGTCATGATATAGGAAGAATCGATCCGGTTGACCTGATCCAGTCTCTTTTCTTCGCTGTCGAAAAGGCCTTCCTCATCTTTGAGGATCTTCTCGCGTATCCTTGTCTTCATCTCGGCCGCCGCCTTGTTGGTGAAGGTCAGTACCAGCAGACGATCCACATCGATCTTTCTTTTTCCGACCAGCTGATAGACGCGCTGCGAGAGCACGGCCGTCTTGCCGCTGCCGGCTCCGGCGGAGACAAGGATATTGTGACCGAAGTGTTCGATCGCTTCTTTCTGATAATCGGTCCACTTCTCAGGCATCTTCATCCACCTCTTTCGTCGATATCACCTTTAAGTCGCTGTAGCGCATGTAGCACAGCGCAAAATACGGACAGTAGCGGCAGGATTCATTGATTCCGTCAATCTCCTTGGGATCGATCGCAAAATCGCCTTTTTTGATCCTTTCTCCCGCTTTTGCGATCAGCTCATCCGTCAGTCTGATCATCTCTTCCATTTCCGCATCGGAGAGCACCGGCGCATTCCCATAGAAAGATCCGTCGTTCCTGAAACGCAGTCCCCTGATGATCTTTGAAGTTCCGTCTTCGATACTGTTGTCGGTATACTCCAGTCTTGACAGATCGTCACTGGTGAAACCCTCCAGTTTCATGGACTCTTCCTTGATCTGTCCTGCGTCCTTCTCCTCATCGAAATTGAGCTGGGTATTGATCAGGTGCTGGAGATAGAAACCGCCGAAACGGATCGGTTTATTGAACGGATTGTTTTTGGAAAGCAGATACATGTAGGAAGGCAGCTGCAGACACAGACCGTAAGGCATCAGCTTCTTCTGGATCCTGGCGGAATTGCCTGTCTTGTAGTCGACCACATCAGCAATGACCTCGTCTTCCGATTTGTGATACATGACCTTGTCGATATAACCCTTGAAGACAAGACCCTCATCCACATCGATCATGAAACCCTGTTCGCAGATCTGATCGTCAAGCTTGGTCATGGACTTCTGTTTCAGGATGACAGCGATATCCTCTTTCAGTTCCTCTTTCACCTTTGAGACGAAGAACGACTCCTTCTGTTTTTCCAGGATCGGATCCTTTTCGGACAGTTTCGTCAGCTGCCTGTTCCAGGAACGTTCAAAATCAAAATCCTGTTCCCGGAAAAGATCCTTGAGCACCTCATGACACAGAGTACCGATCAGTGTATAGAAAGTATCCTCATACTCGTTGAGACCCAGGATATTCTCGATATAATAGGCAAAACTGCAGCGCCAGAAACGATCCATCGTCGAGTAAGAAAGTCTGATCGGCGGGATCTGTTCCAGCTGTTTCTGATTCAGTCCGTTGAAACGGTTGTCATATTCCAGATAGCCGATATCCCCATAGGTGCTGCACAAGGCAGCCAGATCTTCATTCACGCTGTTGTAGCGGTAGAACTGATCCAGCAGTGAGGCATAATAGCTGCGGTTGCGGCCGTCGCTGTAAGTGACAGCTGTTTCGCCTTTGATCTTTTCATATTCATCCTGAAAGAAGAGATTGGAGAACTCATAACGGGAAAACGGACTCTTTTCGCAATACGAGATCTTCAGATCGCAGATCCCGGAAAGATAGGCTCTCACGTTCTTCCTCATCAGGGCGTTCTTCATCCGGCAGTCGCTCAGTCCCAATTCTTCACAGAGGCTGTCGGGAATGAAATCATTGTCTTTCGCAAATGCCGGGAAGCTGTCGTTGAAACCGATCAGGAAGACATGGTCATCTTCCGCAAACGGCGCAAAGAGATCTTCACAGCTGACGATATTTCTGTAATTCACATTGCCGATCTTCGTATTCTCCAGATCGCTGATGATGAAATCCCTGACATCATTCAGGTCTTCTTCCGGATAGGCATTGATGATGCCGATCAGCTTGTCGCAGACGGGATCTCTGTCCTTGAGCTGTTCATAAAGTTCCTGTTTCGAACACTCAGAGATCTTTGAAAGAAAATCCGCCGCCTCCTTTGTGGAGATCAGTGTATCCTTTTCATCCACAGCGATCGAAAAATGATAGTAGGTGTTATAACGCCGGAAGTAGGATTCATAATCCGGCGATGCGTTGAGCACATGGATCCTGTTGATATCGACGCCCTCATCCAGCAGATCGCAGATCGAGTCATACAGATGAGCTGTCTCATCCTCGATCTGTTCAAAAACGGAAACAATATATTTCTTTTCCTTTTCCTCAAAAGAAACGATCTCACCGTCAACGACCCTTTTCTGCTCCGGAAGCAGGTCTCCGTAGCCCATGACGATCACGTTCCTGTCTTTCAGCAGATCAGGAAAAGAGGGATCATAGATCAGAAGATCTTCTTCATCCAGACGCTTCCGGTATTCCCTTAACAGATTCAGTTTTTCATTCTTATATTCTTTCCCGGGATCGATCGGATACAGATGATCCAGGATCTCTTTTGCGTTGGCGATACTCAGACCGTATTCATCTCTTAAGAACTTCACCGCCTTGAAATCATAATCAAAATAATACTTTCTGAAGTATGTGCTGCGGTCCATGAATTTCACATCGCAGATCTTCTTTTCCTCATACAGCCTTTTCAGTATCTGTTTCCTGTAAGAATCGGGACAGATGACAAGGCTGTGATCCAGTCTGCTCAGATCAGTTTTCATTATCTATATTATAGAATATCGTCTTCCCAAATCAGAAAGGATCCTGTGTGCTGCTTCCTGAAAAGATGATGAACGGCATCAGGAGATGCCGTTTTCTTTTAATTCAGTTTTTCGTAAATCCTCTTTGAGATCCTTCTGGGACCTCTGATCGCCTTTATCCCCAGTGAATTGAGATAGGAAAAAGGAAAACGGTCCTGAGGATATGTCTTCAGGCGTCTGATCCTCATCAGCCTGCTGATGGACAGATTCCTGTCCTGATAGGAATAAGGGATATCGGTCTCTTCAGCCATGCACTGATAAAGGATGGCGGAATAAGGTGCCGCAACATAAAGATAAACGATATCACCGACATGGATGTCGCTGGACTGTTTCCATAAGATGGATTCCTCTTTTTCAAAAGCAGAGATCACATCGTAGAATTTCGGATTCGCCGGAACGATCCAGACATCGCTTTCTTCGATCATGTGATAGGAATAATCGATCAGGGAGAACAGCACCTCATCTTCAACGCTGTCATTGAGCTCGATGCTGATCCAGTTTTCCTTGTTCATGTGATAAGCTTCATGAAAGCCTTTCTCGTTCAGCAATGAAGCGATCGTGTTCGGATCGGATTTGACATTGATGATCTCGGTCTCGCCTTTTTCCAGACCGATCTTTGCTCCGTCGATGTTCATGATGATACCGTACCATTTTCCATTGGGATTTCTGAACACCGCATAGTCCGGATACTTTTCCCAGAGATGTTCCGGCCTGGTGCCGTATTCCTTTTTCATATAAGAGACGATCCTTGATGTCTGCCTGTTCAGATAGGGATCTTTCTCAAAACAGCGATCCCGGATCTTTTCCAGTATCTCAATATAAGCTTCCCTGACCTTGCCGACAAAGTCACCGTAATAAGAATCGGAATAGATGTTGACGTATTCCTCATCCAGTTCCTTTTCGATGACTCTTCCTTTCACTTCGCCGTCCGGAAGGACTGATATCTCTGCCCTGAAGGTATCATCCAGAAAATCTTCTGTATAGAGATATCTGTCTTCAGACAGCACAAAACCGTAGGCTTTGAGCTTATTCAAAGAAGGGTGATGACGTCTGAATACTTCCTTTTCGATCTCCATATGATCAGTCCGCAAACTCCTTTGCGATCCGTTCAAAAGCTTCTAACAGCAGAGCTCTTGGGGAAGACAGGCAGGCCCGGTGGACCTGTGTTCCTCTTGTGTCGTCAAAGAAGAGTCCCGAATTCAGGATGACCCCGGCCCTGCCGTAGATCCTTTCGACGACTTCCTCATCGGAAAGTCCGTAACCGGAGAAATCGATGTTCAGGGAATAACCGCCTTCCGGTCTCCATACTTTCGCTTTGGGCAGATTCTTTCCGATATAGTCCATGCAGACGCTGATATTGCCGTCGACATAGTCATTGAGGGCATCCACCCAGGCATCGCCTTTGTTATAAGCAGAGATGACGGCCTCGATACCGAAAGGTGAAGGCATCGAATAAAAACCTCTTCCCTCCTGTTTCAGATCCGGATCAGAAATGATCACATTGGTCATGGCCAGACCGGCCAGATTGAATGTCTTGTTGACGGCAGTGCAGGCGATCAGGCCTTTGGGACCGCAGGCCTTCATCATCGGCTCAAAATCCTGTCCCTTTCTTAAGATATCCGAATGGACCTCATCGGAGACGATCAGCACCTTGTTCCTGCGGCAGATCTCTGCTACTTTGTTCAGTTCTTCATGATCAAAGACTCTGCCGGTCGGATTGTGCGGATGGCACATGATCAGCATTGTGTTCTTCTCATCCTGACAGGCCTTTTCCAGAGCATCGTAATCGATCGTGAAATACTCGTTTCCGTCATTGATCAGCTGGACTTGCACATAGTTCCTGCCGGCGGTTTCGACATCGCCGTGGTAGCCGTAACAGGGTACAAGGACGATGACGCCTTCTCCTTGTTTCGTATATTGCTTCACCAGCTGGGCAATGGCTTCGTGAGTACCGGGATAATAATAGATGTCTTCCTTGTCAAAGACCCAGTTTTGTCTGCGCGCATACCAGCCGCAGACTGCTTCCCGATAGGTATCCGGGATCAGGGAATAGCCGAAGATCCCGTGGTCGCACAGCGCCCTAAGATCTTCGATGATCTCCGGTGCTGTTTTGAAATCCATGTCGGCCGTTTCCAGGCAGATCACATCCTCCCTTACCTGCTTCACACCAAGATCGTTCAGGATATAATCCGGCGACTGCCACTTGAACGAAAAAGAAAACGGATCCCTTTTGCGGTCAATGATCTCATCAAATTCATATTTCATAACGATACCCCCACTCTGTCGTTTTTCGTGAATTCCTTTATCTGTATTGTAGCCATCCGGATGAACAGATTCAATGAAAAACAGCGGAGAGATACTCCCCGCTGTTTCATTCCGTTACAATACGAATCGATTATTTGTTGATGACGTCCGTCAGCTCGTGCTGAAGCTGAGTCTCGATACGGCGCAGCTCGGTCTGAGCAGCCAGTCTCTTCTCTCTGCCTTCGGTCTGGATACGCTTGACTTCTTCCAGGGTCTCGATGAGCTTCTTGTTGGTCTCGGTCAGCGTCTCGATATCGACGATGCCTCTCTCTGACTCTTTTGCCGTCTCGATCGTAGCCATCTTCAGATTCTCGGCGTTTTCCTTCAGCATCTTGTTGGTCATCTCGGATACTTCGTTCTGAGCCTTGACTGCTTCCTTGGAATGAGCAATGCCCAGGGCGATCAGCATCTGTGACTTCCACAGAGGAATAGTGTTGACCAGTGTGGACTGGATCTTCTCCGTCATCAGCGTGTCATTGTTCTGGACCAGACGGATCTGCGGAGCCATCTGGATGGAGACCATTCTGGTCAGCTCCAGGTCATGCAGCTTCTTCTCGAAACGGGTGATCGCTTCAGACAGGTCGTTGGCAGCCTGTGCATCTTCCGGAAGACCGGATTCTTCAGCCTTCTTCAGAGCAGCCGGCAGATCGTTCTTCTTGATCTCGTCGAGCTTCTTGTAGCCGGCCAGGATATACATCGTCAGCTCCTTGAAGTTGACGAGGTTCTTTTCATACAGCTGATCCAGCAGGGAAATATCCTTCATCAGTGTGATCTGATGATTCTCCAGGATCTTGACGATCTTGTCGACGTTCTGGTTGGCGCTGTCATATTTTGACTTGACGTCGTTGATCGAATTGGCACCCTTCTTGAACAGTTTCGCAAAGAAGTTGTCATTCTTCTCGTCCACATCGAAGTTTCTCAGTTCAGCGACCAGTTCCAGCAGTGTATCACCGACCGTGTCGATGTCCTTGGTACGTACGTTCTTTAAAGCAGTGTCGGAGAAATCCGCTACCTTGCTCTGGGCAGTTGCGCCGTACTGCAGGATCGTGTTGGTCTCCATGATATCGATCTGCTGCGCAAAGTCATTGACCATCTTCTTCTCTTCTTCAGAGAGACTGGAATCATCCAGCTTCGCATAGCCTACGACATCCGATACCGGAACACTCGCGATCTCGACTTCTTCCTTTACTTCTTCTTCGCTGAGAGTTTCCTCTTCAACTTTTTCTTCCCCTAATGTCAGTACGATTTTTTCTTCATTTTCAGCCATAATGATTTCCTTTCTATTCTTCAATGACTCCCATGATATCCAATATCCTGTTCAAGTCCTCAGTATCAGTATAGCTGATACTGATGGCTTTGTTTCTGATTTCAACTTTTGTCGAGAACTTTTTGCGCAGACGGTCCTCCATGTCTTCCGTAAACGGATCACTGTTTTTCGGTCTGTCTGCAGGTTTCTTTTTCCCTGACTTGTCCCTGCTGGTGAGCTTTTCCAGCTCTCTGACCGACAGCCCGTCCTTGACCGTCCTTTCTGCCAGTGCCAGCATCTTTCCTTCATCATCCAGTGACAATAATGTACGGGCCTGTCCGTATGACAGCTTGCCGGTATTGACCATGTCCCGGATCTTTTCCGGCAGGCTCAGCAGCCTCAGCATGTTTGCGACATTGGTCCTGGACTTGCCTAATCTCTGTGCCAGCTCATCCTGTGTATAACCCAGTTTTGTGATCAGCTGTTTATAGGCACTTGCTTCCTCGATCGGCGTGAGATCCTTACGCTGAATGTTCTCCAGCAGCGAGATCTCCATCATCTGTCTGTCATCGAAATCGACGATGATCGCCGGGATCTCGTTCTTTCCGGCCAGTTTGGAGGCTCGTAATCTTCTTTCGCCTGCCACCAGCTCATAGCCGCTCAACGACTTCCTGACTAAGATCGGCTGGAAGACGCCGTTTTCCTTAATGGAATTGGCCAGCTCCTTCAGACCGTTCTCATCAAACTCCTTGCGGGGCTGATAGGGATTGGGTCTGATCTGTGAGATCGGCAGCTCGCTGTGGACATTGCCCGCTGCTTCAGCGGCACCTTTTTCAATGTCATCCAGGAAGGAATCGATATTCTCGCCGAATATCGCATCCAGTCCCTTGCCCAGTTTCCTCTTAGCCGCCATAGTTCTCCTCCGCCGCGATCACTTCTCTTGTCAGAGCGACATAAGCCTTGGCACCTTCGGAATTGATCGCATAATCATAGATCGAAAGTCCCATGCTGGGAGCTTCGGAAAGCTTGATGTTGCGCGGGATGTAGGTCTTGTAGGCCTTTTCCTTGAAATGCTTGCGGATCTCCTGTCCCACTTCCGCGGACAGATTGGTCCTGGCATCATACATCGTCAGTAAGACGCCCTCGATCTTCAGATTGGGATTGAAAAGCTTCTGCACCAGACGGATCGTCTGCAAGAGCTGGGTGATGCCTTCCAGGGCGTAATACTCGCTCTGCACCGGGATCAGCACCGAATCGGCTGCCGTCAAAGCGTTGGTATTCAGAAGACCCAGTGAAGGCGGACAGTCGACGATGATGTAGTCGTAGTCATCCTTGATCGGAGCCAGCGCCTTTTTCAGAAGCTGTTCCCTGTTCTCCTCGATCTTCGCCAGTTCCAGATCGGCACCTGCCAGATTGATGTTGGCCGGCAGCAGATCCATCGGCGGTCTGCTCAGTGATTTGAGACAGTCGTCGACCTTTGTATCATTGAGTATCGCATCATAGATGGTCAGATCTCTGAGACCGACCCTGTGACCGACACCCTGTGTCGCATTGCCCTGGGGATCAAAATCCACCAAAAGGACTTTCTTGTTCAGATAGGCCAGTCCGGCAGCCAGATTGATGCTGGTGGTAGTCTTGCCGACGCCGCCCTTCTGATTTGCGATCGCTATCGTTCTTGCCATAAGACCCTCCTATTTCTTCATGCGGATGACGATCTTGACATTGTCGTCATACTCGCTCACCTGAAAATCCGCATCGATGCCTGAGCGGCGGCAGAGTTCATATGCCTCCTTGATCGTATTGACACCGATCTTCAGATTGTTGGAAACGCCCTTGCTGTGATGCTTCTGGGTGAGTTCCCTGATATATTCTTCCGTCTTGGAGACGTTGTATTGCCTGTTTGTGATCGTCAGATAGACTTCCTCGAGCTTGTCCTCCGGCACATTCAGCAAGGCCCGCGCATGTCTCTCGGTGATCGTTCCGTGAGAGATCGCCTGCTTGATGTACTCCGGCAGTTTCAGCAGTCTCAGTTTATTGGCGACCGTCGACTGACGATAACCCAGTCTTTCCGCCAGCTGATTCTGCGTCAGATTCTCGGAAGCCATGATCCTTCTCATCGCCATGGCCTGTTCGATCGCATTGAGATCCTCCCTCTGCAGGTTCTCGATCAGAGCCAGGTTCGCCGATTCATCATCCGTCGAATCCATGATGATCGCTTCGATATCGCTGGCACCGTTGAGCAGGCAGGCCCGGTATCTTCTTTCACCGGCAATCAGTTCGAACTTGTCGCCGTTCTTGCGGACCGTGACCGGCTGCAGCAGGCCGTTCTGCCTGATGGATTCGGCCAGACCTTTGATGGATTCATCATAAAAATCCAGTCGGGGCTGATTTCTGTTGGGTATGATCTTATTCAGTTTGATTTTAACGATTTCTTTTTTCATAATGGGTTCTTCTTAATTATATTATATTTCCTAGGATATTTTAACGGAGTCGTTCTGACTTTTCTGAAATAAGCGATGACTCTCCGGTCTTTGTTCATCAGTTCTTCATCGGTGATGCTTTCGACAGCGAAGCCCATGATCCCGATAGCCTTTTCGGCCGCATCGATCTCGGCCCTTCCGTCCTTGCCGCGCATACAGATGAAATATCCTTCCTTCTTCACCATGGCGCCGCAGACTTCGATCAGGCTGTTCAGATTGGAGACGGCCCTGGCCGTGACATAATCATAGGCTTCACGATGCTTCAGGGAATGATCCTCACCCCTTTCACAGATGACTTCGATGCCTTTCAGATCCAGCTTTTCGATCAGAGACTTCAGGAAGACACATCGCTTCTGGATCGGTTCGATCAGAAAGACCTTCAGATCCGGAAATACGATTTTGAGCACCACTCCCGGAAATCCCGCTCCGCTGCCCACATCCGCCAGACTTCCTTTCAGCGGCCTCTGTGCTGCCAGCAGAGAATCATAGAAGTGCTTGTCCAGCACTTCCTCATATTCCGTAATGGCTGTCAGGTTGATCTTCTCGTTGTATTCCTTCAGATAAGCCGCATAGAGATCCAGCTGATCTGCCATACGCTCATCCAGGATGATGCCTCTTTTTTCCAATGCATCCTTGAGTTCCGATAACGTCATAAGACAATTATACGTTAAGAAAGTGCTGCCTGTGTGTAAATTTTTACCCCGGGAAATACATTGCAGAAAAAGAAACTATTTCCGTTTTCTCCCCATCCCTTTCGAGTTCTTCAAAAACCCGCTGTTTATGCCTCTTTCCCGATTATTGAAAATATTTTCATGTAAAAATGTACCATTATTTTCTTGACGTATTGAAAACCTTTCATTATGATAGTGATAAATCCAAGGAACGGAAGAGTATTCTGAAACGCCCGAAAGCGAGCCGGAACAGAGTGAAAGTCCGGCGGCAACTTTTCAGAAGAAGCGCATCCGTGAGGATTCCGTCTGAATCAAGTAGGACGGAACGCAGTTCTGCGATAAAGAAAAGAGCGATCATATTTTCATATGATAATCAGTGTGGTACCGCGATCATGTCGTCTCTGAACAGAGACGATTTTTTATTGAAAGGAGGTATGAAGATGAAACGACGAAGACGTAAGAGAATGAACCATGAGAAAAACTTATCAGAGAAAAAAGAAGGAGAAAGAAGAGAAATGAAAAAAATAATTGAAATCATGTTTGTTGTTTTGCTGTCTGTGACACTCTGCGCCTGTTCATCCGATACCTCAGACGGTTCTGCCAAAACTCAACTGGAACTGGTCACGACCCTGGATCAGGCGATACTTGCCCTGTCCACCGGAAAATGCGATGCCATCGCCCTGGACGGCACCACGGCTCAGAACTATGTGGCTCAGTCCGACGGACAGTTTGCGATGTCCGGTGTGAACTTTGACCTGAGCATCTACGGCGACTACGAAGGAAACGTCGCTGCCGCCAAGAAAGGTGAAACGTCTTTGATGAATGCGGTCAATCAATGCATCAACTTTGCGATGGAAAAGAATTACTACACCTACTGGACCGCTTTGGCCAAGATACAGTCGGGGACGGAAGATGAAGACGCCCTGAAGATCGTCGGCAATGATCCGATCTTCTCCGATGCACCGATCGACGATACCTATCTTTATCTGCTGGATTCTTCCGATCTGGAAAAACCCCAGCTCGACCTGAGCGGAGCCGACGGTCTGCTGAAGCAGATCCTGGACAAAGGATACATGCTGATCGCAACTTCGCCCGACTATCCGGCAAATGAATTCATCACCGAAGACGGCGTCGTCTACGGCTGTGAGATGATGCTGGCGAAATACGTCTGCGACTGTCTGGGTGTGGATCTCAAGATCGAGACCATGGACTTCAACGCCGTGCTGACAGCGGTCGACACCGGAAAAGTCGACATGTCCTTCTCCGGCTTTGGCTGGAAGGCTGACAGGGCGGAAGCCTTCGAACTCTCCGTCGGCTATGTCGGCGATGACGAAGTCACTTTCCATACCCTGATCGTTCCGGCTGCCGATGCCGACAATTACACTTCGCTGGAAGATTTCGTCGGCAAGCACATCATCGCCCAGGCTTCCTCGCTGCAGCAGATGTACGTGGAAGATCAGATCCTGGCTCTGGAGAATGAGTAGCCATGGGTCCTTCGATCATTGATGTCTTTGTCCAGTACTGGCCGATCTTTCTGAAAGGAACGTTCGGGACCCTCCGTTTCGCCTTCATCGCCGTGTCGGTCGGTTCGCTGCTTGGCACCTTCGTGGCCTTTGTCCATCTGTCCAGAAACAAAGTCTTTTCAACGATGGCGGCCGTCTACGCTGACGTCCTTAGAGGAACGCCGCTGCTGGTGCAGATGTACATCGCCTATTTCTTCATTCCGATCGTCATACCCTCTCTCAACAGGGTGGACAAGGAAGTCTTCGTGCTGATCTCCCTGATCCTGAATTCCAGTGCCTATGTCTCGGAGATCATCCGCGGCGGCATCAATTCGGTGGACATCGGCCAGAGCGAGGCAGCCAGATCCCTGGGCCTGTCTGCTTCCCACAC
>JAEEGI010015894.1_pt1 | contig 15610 bp, 11 predicted proteins | sample 8958751 | NCBI WGS metagenome assembly JAEEGI01 (sample SAMN16246545, study PRJNA631951) | gut metagenome | biome: gut microbiome; feature: rumen; material: KS-attached | host: Bos | place: Iran: Karaj | collected 2018-10
CCCTGCTTTCAAAGGGTGGAGCTGCTGCCATGATCGAATCACTTGGAGAGTGGAATGACCATTTTACTAACTGTGGATTTGAGACTGTGCGGTTTACCGACTATGCGGAGAATCTTCTGCCCGACCTCAAGAAACTGGAGCGTCATGCCAACAGGGCTATGACCCGTCCGTGGCTGGCCAGACTCGAGTTCGCGCTTCTGCCTGATCAGTACGTGTCAAACATCATCCTTGGCTATCTTGGTTATGACGCATGCAAGTCGGGAATAGGCGCCTATCCGGAGTGGGTGCTCAAAAAAGTGTGATGGTGTTTCGACCGTGCCATCAGACCTAAAAAAACAAACCCCGCCTGACTGACTCAGACGGGGTTGTTTTATGACTGGAAGGAGTCGTTTTCATCAATCTTGTAGGCCTTGTTGTCTTCCTTCATGTAGATCTGCAGGTCTGAGAAATAGCCTGTCTCCTGAATCTTCTGGAGGTTTAGCTGGGCATCTTCCTCAAGCAGATACTCCTTGGCACTGGCCAGGTGGTTGGTAAACTCGAGCTTCTTCTTCTCAGTGTCCAATACTGAAATCCACTCATCCTTCAAACGGTCTCCGATTACAAATTTCTTACTCATAGCTGTTTAAATTTTATTTTTTGTTTGTTGTTTGATGGTGCAAAGTTACAAACTTTTGTTAGACTATGAGTATCTTTACCCTGAATATTTCGTGTAAACGTTTGAGTAAAACGGACTACTGATGCATCAGGTTGAGCTTCTGTTTCGGGGCGAGGGCGTTAGTGGTCTGCTCCGTATACTCAGCGAGCTTCAGCTGGGCTGTGCCAGCGATGTTGCGGCTGCTGTTACCAATCAGGAAGGTGTAGGTGCCTGCCTCGGTGAGCCACTGACTGCCAGCCTCGTCGAAGGAGGCAAGGTCGCGTACGGGAATGGTCATCGTGAGCGTCTGACTCTCACCAGGCTGCAGTTCGCGCGTCTTGGCGAAGGCCTTCAGTTCCTGTGCAGGCTTCTCGAGCTTGCCCTTGGGAGCCTGTACGTACACCTGGGCCACCTCCTTGCCGGAGACGGAACCGGTGTTCTTGACACTGATGCTCACCTCGACGGCATTCCCCTTGGCCTTGACCACGGGCTTTGTCAGCTCGAACGTGGTGTAGCTGAGACCGAAGCCGAAGGGATAGGCCACCTCTTTATTGAAGGTGTCGAAGAAACGGTAACCGACGTAGATGTCTTCCTCGTGGTTGGTGTAGGCATGTCCGGGGATGGGCATCTTGTAGCCGACCATCATCTGGAAGGTGTAGTCGTCGATGTTGCCGGGGAAGTTCTTCGTCGAGGGGTGGTCGGTGGCTGCGATGGGCCATGTCATCGTGAGCTTGCCGGAAGGATTCACCTTACCCGTGAGCAGGTCAGCGATGCTGTTTCCGCCCTCCATACCAGGCTGCCATGCGCAGAGGATGGCATCGGGATAACTGCTCCATGAGGCCGTCTCGATGACCGAGCCGGAGTTGATGATGACGATGACGGGCTTGCCTTCTGCGTGGAAGGCGTTGCAGACGTCGGTGATCAGCGCACGCTCCTCGGGGATGAGGTTGAACTCGGTATCGACATCTCGGTCGATGCCCTCACCGGCCTGACGACCGATGGTGATGATGGCGGCATCGGCTGCCTGCACCTCCTTGCTGATGGCGATGGGGGAGAGGGAGATCTCCGGATACTTCTGCTGACCCATCATCTCGGTCTGGAACCACTTGGCAGGATGACGCTCGGCCTGGAACTTGATTCTTGCATAGTCGATGTACTTGCGGTAGATCTCCGTGAGGGTAGTGCTTGACTTGATGCCTGCGTTCTCGAGGCCCTGGAGCATATCAACCACATAAGGCGGATGAACACAGCCTGAACCCGTACCGCCTGAGAGGAAGTCGTAAGAGTTCTCACCGAAGAGGGCGACGGTCTTGATAGCACCGCTCTTCCAAGGCAATGCGCCATTGTTCTTGAGGAGGACGATGCCCTCGGCAGCACTCTGACGCGTGATGGCGGCATGGGCCTTGAAGTGGGGATCGTTAGAGGCGGGATACTTGTGGAAACTCGGGGTCTTCACGATGTACTCGAGCATGCGACGCACGTTACGGTTTACATCTGCGATGTCGAGCTTGCCGTCTTTCACGCCCTTGATGATCTCCTCCACCTGAGCGGGCTGTCCGGGTTCCATGAGGTCGTTGCCGGCATGTACCTCGCTGATGGTCTCCAGCCCCTCACGGATACCGATCCAGTCGGTCATCACGATACCTTTATAACCCCAGTCGTCACGCAGGATCTTCGTGAGCAGGTCGTGGTTGCCCATGGAATACTCACCGTTCACCTGGTTGTAGGAGGCCATCACGGTCCATGGATCACTCTCACGGACGGCAATCTCAAATCCACGGAGGTAGAGCTCACGTGCTGCACGCTGGCTGACACGCTCGTCGACAGCCGTACGGTCTGTCTCCTGAGAGTTCACGGCGAAGTGCTTGGCCGATACACCGGCTCCCTGACTTTGCACACCTTGGATATAGGCGGCTGCAATCTTTCCCGTCAGCAGGGGATCCTCTGAATAGTATTCGAAGTTTCGTCCGCAGAGGGGATTGCGATGGAGGTTCATGCCTGGGCCGAGAATCACGTCACAACGGTATTCCTTCGTCTCGTTGCCGATGGCCTCACCGACCTTGCTGACGAGTTCCGTGTTCCATGTAGAGGCAAGGCAGGAACCGATGGGGAAGGCCGTCGCATAATACGTCTTGTCTGTTCCTTTACGGGTGGGGTCGATACGTACACCGGCAGGGCCGTCGGTGAGTACGGTGGCAGGAATGCCAAGACGGGGAATGGCCGGAGAGGTACCCGCAGCACCTGCCACGAGATCGGCCTCACCGCCTACCACGGCACCGGTACCGAAAAAGTTGTTTGCACCGCCAACGAGTAGTTTGGCTTTCTCTTCAAGGGTCATGGCCTTGAGAACCTCGTCGATGTTGTTCTCCGAGAGTTTGGGTTGAGCATTTGTTGTCATTGCGAATGTGGCTGTTAATAAGCCGAATAAGCCGATTGTTAGTAATCTTTTCATTGTTATGTTATTTTTAGGGGTTTTAGGGATCTTAGGGAATTTAGGGGAATTAGGGGAAGACCTTGAAGGCGTAGCCTTGGGAACGGAGCCATTGGATAGAGGCGGGGAGAGCGGTGTGGAGCTTGTCGATGGACTTCAGGGAGTCGTGGAAGGTGATGATGGAACCATTACGCGCGTACCTCTTTATATTGTTAAGCACATCTTCGGCCGTCATCCACTTGGAATAGTCGCGGGTGACGAGGTCCCACATGACGATCTTGTATTTCCTGCTAAGCCAGGCGTATTGTGCCAGACGCATCCAACCGTGGGGCGGACGCACATAATGGCTGTGGATGTAGGCGTTGGCCTTCTCCACGTTGTAACTGTATTCCTTGATGGTGTGGGTGAGACCGACCATGTGGTTGTGGGTGTGGTTGCCCACCTGATGGCCTTCGTCGACGATGCGCTGATAGAGTTCGGGATGCTTGCGCACGTTGTCGCCCACCATGAAGAACGTCGCCTTGATGTCGAACGCCTTAAGGGTGTCGAGGATGAAGGGGGTAGCCTCGGGGATGGGACCGTCGTCGAAGGTCAGGTAGACTGCCTTCTCGTGACGGTCCATTCTCCAATAGGCTTTCGGATAGAGCCAGCGGAGGTAGATTGCCGGTTGCTCTATAAACATTATTCTATGTCGCCACCTTTTGTCTGATAGATGCCCATCAGGCTCTGCAACTGCTGTTCCTTCTTGTCGGCCTCTTCCTTGCTGACGATATCCTGTACGTTGAGCAGCTGCTCGAGGATATAGAAGTGGATGAGGCAGTCGTGCTTGGAGATATCGAAGCGTGTGCCGTCGAAGGAGAGGTACCATACCAGATACTGGCAGGACTTCAGCCACAGCTGTTCGATGAGGTTCTGTGCCTTCTGAGTCTGTTCCGTATTGGCATAGCAACGTGCCAGATCGACGGATCCGCTCTGGTAGTCGTGCGGGATGTTATAGTCCGGCAGTTCCTTCTCACATCTGTCGAGCACTTCCTTGGCCTTGTCGGTCTTTCCCTCGGAGATGAGGTTCATGGCCAGAGAGGCGAAGAGCCGACGGTGGGTGTAGCACATGCGCATGACCGTCTCGTCGAGATAGATACCCTTCCGGTCGACACCACCGAACTTGAACTTGTTCATCACATTGTCATAGGTCTTCTCCGTGTCGAAGTTCTTGGCACCGGCAGCCTTCGTGGTGAACGGGGTGATACGGTTGGCAAGACCCTCCTGCACGAAGTTGTCGCCCAGGTTCATGTAGTTCTCTGAACCGACGGTCAAAGCCACGTAGATGGGTCTCGTCCAGTTGGCGTTGGCAATCATCTCGAGCATCATCAGGTCGCCCTTATAGAGGGCACTCTTGCCTTTGAGTGAGATGACCATACGGTCGGGGATGGAGTCGGCAGCCATCATCATGCCGCTCTTGCGTACCGCCTCCTTGTCGATGGTGACATAGACGGTGTCCGTGGGGATGACGTGGAAGTCCTTCACGGTGGAGCGCACCCAGTATTTCAGGATGTTCTTCAACTCGAAGGGCTCCTCACCGAACTGTGTGGCGGCTTCCTCCGGATGTTCCTGATAGAGCTGTACGACCTGTTCCTTCAGTGAGGGGTCGACCTGCACATACTCATTCGTGCCGGCACAGTATTCCAGACGCTTCCAGGTGATGGGCAGCGACGGGGAGTCGTAAGCCGGACGCACCATCTGGTCGATGTACCAGTCGGTCTGGAGATAAGAGAGATTACATACGCGGGCATCGGTACGCACGCCTTCCGTATCCTGATTGTACCAGAGGGGGAAGGTGTCGTTGTCACCATTCGTAAAGATGATGGGGTTGCCCTTCTCCTGGAGTGTCATCAGGTAGTTCTGTCCGAAGTCACGACAGGTGTAACGGCCGGAACGGTCGTGATCGTCCCAGGTCTGAGAGGCCATCTGGATAGGGATGAGCAGGGTGATAAGGGCGATGAGGGAGGTCAGGATGAGGTTCTCCTTCTTCAGCTTCTGCTGCAGCCAGTCGATGATGGCCGCCACACCCATGCCGCACCAGATGGCGAAGGCATAGAATGAACCGGCATAGGCGTAGTCACGCTCACGGGGTTGCATGGGGGTCTGGTTCAGATAGATGACGATGGCCAGACCGGTCATGAAGAAGAGGAAGAATACCACCCAGAACTGGCGGATGCCGATGGGGTCGTCGATGGTCTTCTCCGTGCCATTTGCCATCACCTTCTTCTTACGGGTGTACCATGCCTGCCAGAAGAGACCCATCAGACCCAGGATCAGCGGCAGACAATAGAAGACGTTATGGCCCTTGTTCTCCTTCAGGTCGTCGGGCAGCAGATCCTGATTTCCCAGACGGGCGTTGTCGATGAAGGGGATACCCGTGAGCCAGTTGCCGTGCTCCATCTCTCCGTTACCCTGAATGTCGTTCTGACGGCCGGCAAAGTTCCACATGAAGTAGCGCCAGTACATGAAGTTACACTGGTAGGAGAGGAAGAAACGGATGTTCTCCAACTGTGAGGGCACCTTGACGGTGATGGCCTCTCCACAGCGGTCGTATGGCACCTCCGTACCGTCGACACCACCCATCCACGACTCGTAGGCGGCAGCATGGCCGGCATCGTACATGCGCGGGAACAGCATGTTCTGTGCATACTTGTATTCATCCTTCGTACGGACCACGAAGTAGGAGTCCTTCTCATCGGCAGAGGCCTTCTCCTTGCGCTGGTAGACGGGCTTACCCTTGGTCATCACGGGACGGCAGTACTTGCCGTCGCTCTCGAGGGCCACCTGTGAGGTGTAGGCCTGACCATAGAACAGCGGACGCTGGCCATACTGCTCACGTCCGAGATAGTCGCCCAGGGTAAAGATGTCCTCAGGAGAGTTCTGGTCCATGGGCGGGTTGGCGGATGAACGGATCACGATGACGGCATAAGTCGAATAGCCCACCATCAGCATCAGCATACAGAGCAGGATGGTGTTCTTGGCACGGGCCGTGACGAACAGCTGCTTGTCCTGACGATTGGTGCTCACCATCGTCTTATAGTTAAGACCAAACCAGACGGCTGCCAGCACGATGATGCCAATGAAGAAGGCTGACCATCCCCAGCCATAGAACGGCACACCCAACATGCCGAGCGAGAGGAGGAATGCGATGTTCTGAACCTTCTCGCTGTGCTTCTGTGTCTGTGTCTCATAGACGGCCCAGATGACGATGGCGATGAGCAGGATGATATAGATGATCTCACCCGTGTTGAACGGACAGCCGAGGGTGTTGACGAAGAAGAGCTCGAACCAGCCTCCGACGGTGATGATGCCAGGTACGACACCATAGAGCACCGCTGTGAGGATGGCGACAGAGAGTCCCAAGGCCACCAGCGAACCCTTCAGGTTGGCATCGGGGAAGCGGCGATAGTAATACACCAGACCTATGGCCGGCACGCAAAGCAGGTTCAGCAGGTGGACACCGATAGACAATCCGGTGATATACATGATGAGCACGAGCCAGCGGTCGCTGTGCGGCTCGTCGGCCACATCCTCCCATTTCAGGATGAGCCAGAACACGATGGCCGTCAGGGCCGAGGAGTAGGCATAGACCTCACCCTCGACGGCAGAGAACCAGAATGTGTCGCTGAACGTGTATATCAGCGCACCCACCAGACCGGAAGCCTCGATGGTGATGAGCTTCGGCAGCGTCAGCTCACTCCAGTCGGAGATGACCAGACGGCGCACCAGATGGGTGATACTCCAGAACAGGAACAGGATACACGTTGCCGACAGCAGGGCACTCATCGTGTTCACCATCTTCGCCACCTGTGTGGGGTCGCTGGCAAACTGCGAGAAGAGATTGGCCGTCAGCATGAAGAACGGTGCCCCTGGCGGGTGACCGATCTCCATCTTGTAACCTGTGGTGATAAACTCCGGACAGTCCCAGAATGAGGCTGTCGGCTCGATTGTGGAGCAATAGACGAAGGCGGCAATCAGGAACGAGAGCCACCCGAGGACATTGTCCACCAACTTGAATTGTTTCATTGAATCAATATGCTTTTTAACGTTAAATGCTTAAATATGGTGCAAAGGTACGAACTTTTGGGGAGTTAAAGAAGATAAGGGAGTTAAAAGGAGTTAAAGGAAGAGTCCGGCACCATAGATGAGGACGACGTACCGGAAGATTTTGCCCAATGTGATGGCGATGAAAGTGATGACAATGTTCGATCGCATCAGTCCGAGGGCGATGGTGATGGCGCTGCCGAGCACGGGAAGGAAGGCGAAGAATCCCATCCACGACCCGTGTCCGGCCATGAACCGGTGGGCCTTGTCGAGGTCCTCCTTCTTCACATGGAAGTATTTCTCAATCCATTCCATCCGTCCCATCCGTCCCACGCAGTAGTTCACGATGCTGCCCAGCACATTGCCTATCGTGCCATAAATCATCAGCACCCACGGGTCGAGTCCCGTAGCCATCAGTCCGATCATCACGGCTTCACTGGAAAATGGGAAGAAACTGCCTGCCAGAAAGGCTGCCAGCAGCATGCCCCAGTAGCCGTATTGCGTCAGGAAACTGATGATGAAATCCATAGGTTAAAGGCAGTGAGGGCTATCAGGGCCACAGTCAGGATGATGAAGATGATGTTGGAGAAGCGGGAGTGGGTGAGTGCCCAGTAATGACCTGCCAGCGGACTGGTGGAGAGGATGAACATCCGCATGGCCAGTTCGTTGTGCGGCTGCAAGACCCATAGTGCCATCGAGAACAGACCGAGGGTGATGAATCCGTAGTAGAGCTGGCGGACGCGTATCTTGTCGCGGAAACTGCTGTGGATGAAATGGCTGCTGCCGATGAGGAGCAGCAGGGTGGCGAAGGCCATGACGAGCTGGTAGGTCAGCGGGACCGTCTCAAAGTCGAAGGGGAACTGGAGGATGTCCTGTACGGCAAACAGGCTGACGATGGCATTGAGATCACCGTTCTTCTGCCACATCAGCCATCCGCACATGAACCAGTAGGGTGTCGCCAGACCTAACAGCGAGGCGAAGAACGTGCGCCAGGAGAGGGCATAGACGATGATCTTCATCATGATCCACAGCAAGGGCAGGTAGAAGATGACGTGGGCGTCGAGCATGCTGCCGATGCCTAAGATGAGGAAGGCGTAATAGGCCTTGCCTACGGTCGTCGGGTCCTGATAACTGTCATAGAGGAGCATCAGGGCAATGATGCAGCAGAGTTGTACGATGCCGCCCGTCGATGAAGGGAACAGGAAGACGGCCGCACAAGACAAGAAGATGAAGGTGACGGAGACGGAACGGCTGTAAATGCGGATCAGCAGGTTCTTGCTGTTGATCCGCATGACCAGCATCACGGACAGGATGAAGCAGGCGAACTGCACCCACCATTGTTCTTTGAACAGTCCTGCCAACACCCACATTGCCGTGCCGTAGAGTATGGCTATGGGGAGCGTGAGACGACTCTCAGCGGTCTTGTTCTGAATCTGTTTCACTTTTCACCTTTTACAGGTCAGCACCGATGTCACGACGGAAGTATTTGTCGGTAAACAGGATCTTCTGAGCCTCCTCGAAGGACTTCTGCAGGGCCTCGGCCTTGTCCTTGCCATAAGAAGAGACTGCAATGACACGTCCGCCATTTGTCACCACCTCTCCGTCTTTCAGGGCCGTACCGCTGTGGAAGACGATGGAACCCTCGACGTCATTGATGCCGCTGATGGGATAGCCTTTCTTGTAAGCCTGCGGGTAGCCGCCGCTGACGAGCATCACGCAGACGGCCGCACGGGGATCGAATTCAATCGTGCGCTTGTCGAGGTTGCCTGCTGCCACACCCTCGAAGAGATCGACGATGTCACTCTTCAGGCGCAGCATGACGCTCTCCGTCTCAGGGTCGCCCATACGGCAGTTGTATTCGATGACGAACGGTTCGGGCTCTCCGCTTGGCGTATTGGTGCGGTTGATGAGTCCGAAGAAGATAAATCCCTTATAGTCAATGCCTTCAGTAGCGAGACCTTCTACCGTAGGACGGATGATGCGGTCCTCCACCTTCTGCATCCACTCCTTTGTGGCGAAGGGAACAGGGGTGACGCTGCCCATGCCGCCTGTGTTCAGACCCGTGTCGTGCTCACCGATGCGCTTGTAGTCCTTGGCCTCAGGGAGGATCTTGTAGTTCTTGCCGTCTGTCAAGACGAAGACAGAGCACTCGATGCCACTCATGAATTCCTCGATGACCACCTGTGAGGAGGCATTGCCGAACATACCGCCCAGCATCTCCTTCAGTTCCTTCTTTGCCTCGTCGAGGGTGGGGAGGATCAGCACACCCTTGCCTGCACAGAGGCCGTCGGCCTTCAGCACGTAGGGCGCCTCAAGGGTCTCGAGGAACTGCAGTCCTTCCTCCAGGTGCTCACCGTCGAAAGTCTGGTAACGGGCTGTGGGGATGTGATGGCGCATCATGAAGCTCTTGGCAAAGTCCTTGGAGCCTTCAAGCACGGCACCGGCCTTCGAGGGACCGATTACAGGCACATCCTTGGTGCGGGGGTCGGCCTTCAGGTTGTCATAGATACCCTTCACCAACGGGTCTTCGGGACCGACAACCACCATATTGATGCCCTTCCCGACGACAAAGTCCTTGATGGCGTCGAAGTCATCGGCCTTCATAGCCACGTTCTCGCCACAGTTGCTCGTTCCGGCATTGCCCGGGGCAATAAAGAGTTTCTCACACTTGCTGCTCTGAGCGATCTTCCATGCTAAGGCGTGCTCACGGCCGCCGCTGCCTAATAAAAGTATCTTCATATTTTTTTACCTTTTTACCTTTTTACCTTTAAAAAGTCCTCGAAATATTGGGTGATGCGTTCATGCAGATGGACGCTGGCATGACCACGCATGTTGTGCTCCTCACCAGGGTAGGCGAAGAAATCAGGCTGAGTGCCGGCCTTGATACAGGCGTCGAGGAACGACAGGCAATGCTGGGGGACGACGGTGTTGTCGTTGTAGCCCGTGATGATCTGGAGCCTTCCCTTCAGATTCTTTGCCTTGTCGATGAGGCTGGTCTTGGCATAGCCTTCGGGATTCGTCTCAGGGGTGCCCATATAGCGCTCACCGTACATCACTTCGTACCATTTCCAGTCGATGACAGGTCCTCCGGCTACACCAACCTTGAACACGTCGGGATAGTTGGTCATCAGCGAGATGGTCATGAATCCGCCAAAGCTCCAGCCGTGTACGCCCAGGCGCTGCATGTCTATATAAGGCAGGCTGCGCAGATAGTCCACGCCCTTCATCTGGTCCTGCATCTCGATTTGTCCCAGCTGGTGGAAAGTGGCCTGCTCAAAGTCCCGACCCCGATACTGGCTGCCCCGATTGTCGAGGATAAAGACGATATAGCCTTTCTGGGCCATGTAGGTCTCCCAGCTGCGGGAGGCCCAGTGCCAGGAGGCCTGCACGTTGTTGGCATGCGGCCCGCCATAGACATAGATGACCGTCGGGTATTTCTTGTCGGGATTGAAGTCTGCGGGCTTCACCATCCGGTAATAGAGGTCTGTGATGCCGTCTGCAGCCTTGATGCTGCCACATTCGAAGATGGGATATTGGTAACCGGCCCATGGGTCTTCAGCCTCCAAGAGGTTGGTGTGACGCGGGGGCTTCTGGTTGATGTCCACCACGTCGATAACCCGTGGCCTCGTAGGTGTAGAGAACCTGTCGACGAGGAAATTGCCAGAAGGAGATAAGTCACCCGTATGTACGCCATCCACCGTCTCCAGCTGTTGGATCTTTCCTGTCATGCTGACACTATAGAGACGATGGTGCAGGGGATGCTCCTTGTTGGCCTTGAAGATGACGGTCTTTTGTTTCTTGTTGAAGCCAAGAACCTCCATGACCACCCAAGACCCGCTGGTGAGTTGTCGGATACACTCGCCATTATTATTAAATAAATATAGGTGATTGTATCCGTCTTTCTGGCTTTGCATGATGAATTTCGTATCATCCCAGGGCAGGAACTGAATGGGATGCAGGGGCTCCACGTATTTGTCGCTGGTCTCACGGTACAGTTCTGTGAGTTTCTCACCCGTCACGGCATCGTAGGACACCAGCCGACAGTCGTTCTGGCCTCTGTTCAACTCGAACATATAGACGACCTTGCTGTCCGGACTCCAGGCGATATTGGTGAAATAGCGGTCTGTGGGATCGCCTGCCTGCAGATAAACGGTCTTGTCGGTGGCGATGTCATAGACGCCAACCGTCACCTTGTGGCTCGTCATACCTGCCATCGGGTATTTGTCCGGCTCATAGGTGGCCTCCCGGGGGAAGATATCCACCTGAGGATAGTCAGTCACCATGCTCTGGTCCATGCGATAGAAGGCCAGCCGCTGACCATCAGGACTCCAGAACGTGCCTTTCTCGATGCCGAACTCATTGCGGTGTACGGACTGCCCATAGACAATCTCCCTTGAGCCATCGGTGGAGAGCTGGTGCTTCTGTCCATTGGCATCCGCTACGAAGAGTTGGTGGTCTTCCACATAGGCTGTTGCCTTGGAGACCGCATTCCAATCGTTGGCTATCTGCCCGGAGATACTGTCCTGCCAGACGATCCTCTTCTCTTTGAAGTCCACGAGGATGACAGCATGGCGGTTGCCTACCTGTACGAGGGGCTTGTCCGGATAAGGAAAGGTGGCGTTCATCAGGTGACGCACATAGCGCTCGTCATCGCTTCCTGCCCATTGGTTGACTTCCTCAAGGGTGAAAAGGGTCGCCTTCTTGCCAGTCTTGGCATCGATGGTGTAGCACGCCTCCACGTCGGTCTGTATCAGTTGGTCACCCCACCATGTCAGCCACATGTTCTTGGGCTGCATGTTGTGGTAGTTATTGCCGCCAAAGTTGAGGTCTTCGAGGGTGAAGCGTTTGTCTTGAGCAGACAATGTGTTGCAGAGGGTAGCCATTATCAGGGATATGAACAGATACTTAATCTTCATCATCGTCAAACCTCCTGTCTTTATTGTCAAACCCTTTCCCTCTTCCTGGCCTTGTTTTCTTACCGCCTCTGTCGAAGCGGTCTTTACGGTCTCTCTTGAATTTCCGGTCGTCACGGTCTTTACGTTCTCTCCTGTCATCGCGGTCGTTCTGTTCTTCGCGGCTTTTCCGGATATTCCGGTCTTTACGGACATTCCGGTCAATTGGGTTCAGTTCATGGCGGTGGAAGGTGAAACTGCGGATGTCGGCCTCTTCGTTCTGTTCGGTCTCCTCAAGGCGCTGCTTGAACTCACGCTCTTTCTTGAAACGATGCTTCTGGGCCATCTGCCGCTTTTCCTCGTCGGTCTTCACGATGCCACCGTCATGACGGAAATCCTTCAGTCTTCCGTCAAACATCTGGTATCTGCGGAACTCGCATTCCAGACTGCCGTTATAGAGGGGAATCTTGATGCTGGGTTTCAGGCCGATCTGCTCAAAGCACTCTTCACGGTAGGAGAGGATCCAGGCATCATTGCCTTTGAACTCATGTTTCAGTCGTTCGCCAATCATCTTGTAGGTGCCCAGAAGGTCAGGTGTGGAGATACGCTCGCCATAAGGGGGATTGGTGATGATAATGCTCTTGTTGACAGGCTGGGTGAAGTCTTTGAAGTCTTGTTGCATGACGGTGATGTCTTTGGTCATACCTGCGGCCTTCACATTGAGAAGGGCCGTGTTGACGGCTTTGACATCGATGTCGTAACCATAGATATGATGCTGAAACTCACGCTCTTGGCTTTCGTCGTTATAGATTTCATCGAATAGGTCAGCATCGAAGTCAGGCCATTTCTCAAAGGCATATTCCTTACGGAACAGGCCTGGAGCCATGTTCTTGGCAATGAGGGCTGCCTCGATGAGAATCGTGCCTGAGCCGCACATGGGGTCGATGAAGTCGGTGTCGCCCTTCCAGCCGGAAAGGAGGATCATACCTGCTGCCAGTACCTCGTTGAGGGGAGCCTCGACACTCTCCTGACGGTAGCCGCGACGATGCAAGGACTCTCCACTGGAGTCAAGACTCAGCGTGCACTGGTCTTCTGCGATATGCATGTTCAGACGGAGATCCGGATTGGCCACAGAGATGTTAGGACGTTTGCCCGTCTTCTCCCGGAACTGGTCGACGATGGCATCCTTGACTTTGTATGAGACGAACTTCGAATGGCGGAACTCCTCGGAGAATACCACCGAATCGACGGCAAAGGTCTTGTCGTCATCCAGATATGTGGTCCAGTCTATCTTCTTGATTTCTTCGTAGACATCATCCGCGCATTGTGCTTTGAAATGTCGGATGGGTTTCAGGATCCTGATGGCGGTGTGCAACTGGAAGTTGGCACGGTACATCATTTCCTTGTCACCTGTAAACGATACCATTCGTCTACCGATCTTCACATCATTAGCCCCCAGTTGGGTCAGCTCTTTCGCCAGTACAGGTTCCAGTCCCATAAACGTTTTGGCGATCAATTCAAAATTCTGTTCCATAGATAGTGTTTCTTGCATGCCCGCACAGACGGGCAATGTGTGGAATTCTGCCTGCAAAGTTAATATAAGTTGGCCAAAAAACAGCGCTTTCGACTGTTAATCAAATAAAAATCATGGTATTTTGCTAAAATTCATCATGAAATTATGATGCATTTCAAATTTATTTCGTACTTTTGTGCCCAATATGTCGGTTATGACCAGTCTGTTGTTATATGCCCATACGGAAAGTACATGGCTGATTGCCCTCGAGTGGGGTATCGGTCTGTTGCTGCTGGTGTTCCTGTTCGTCTCGATTTTTGTCCAGCGACGCACAGGGAAGCGGTTGAAGGGTGAACTGGAGGAACTTGACAAGATCAGGAAAGGCAACGTAGAGTACGATTTCATCCTCAAGGCTATGAAGATTGCCGTGTGGCGATATGATGTGGAGGGCAATCATCTTGCTTTCGAGAAGGATTACCGTGACGGGCGGAATAATTATGTGCCTGCCATGAATGAAACCTTTCAGGAATCCCTGACCAGTATCGCCCCTGCCGATGTGGATCATGTGAACAGGGCTTTCAGCGATATCAGGGATGGAAAGACGGACTTTTATCATCAGGAGTACCAAGTGCAGGACAAGGTGTCAGGCATGTCCTATTGGGAGGAGAGCTATGCCACCATCGTCGACCGTGACGCGGATGGTAAACCGACAAAGATTGTCGGCACCTCCCAGCGTGTCGATGAGCGCAAAGAACTGATGGCTTCGCTCGTGGCGGCCAGGAACAAGGCAGAGGAAAGCGACCGCCTGAAGACGGCCTTCCTGGCCAATATGGGTCATGAGATACGTACTCCGCTGAATGCCATTGTCGGTTTTGCCGACCTGTTGCCGGTAGTACAAGGTGAGGAGGAGCGTAACCAGCTGATCTCAGAGATCCAGAGCAATAACCAAAAGCTGTTGCACATCATCGACGGACTTGTGAGCATGTCGAAGATTGAAGCCGGTGCCAAGAGCCTGTTGATGGCCCGTGTCGACCTGAACCAGTTGCTCCAGCAGATGATAGACACTTATCAGCCAACCACCGACGTACCCATCACGCTCCAGTGTGCCTTGGACAAGTTGACGATTGAGAGTGACCGTGATAAGCTGTTTGAGATTATCGACAATCTGATACAGAATGCCGTGAAGTTTACTACTGAGGGTAGTATTCGTATCGGCTATAATCTTATGGATGATAACCATGTCCATATCTGGGTGAGTGATACGGGTAAGGGTATTGCCGTGGCTGACCAGCAGCGTATCTTTGAACGTTTCATCAAGCTGGATGAATACATCCCCGGTACAGGATTAGGACTCTCTGTGGCCAAGTCTCATGTACAGAGTCTGGGCGGCAAGATGGGTGTAGAGTCAGAGGTGGGCAAGGGCTCCACTTTCTGGGTAGATCTGCCATTGGTATAGTTTTTTTGTCTCCCTTGCAACTTTTCTCCTTTCAGGTACGTCTAACAGGCAGAAAAGTTAATCAAATAAGGATATAAAATGAAACAGATGATGAATGCAAAGCGCGTGATGATGGCAAGTGCAGCCCTGCTGGCCATGTCGATGGGAATGACTTCTTGTTCTTCGTGTAATAGTGAATGGAGTGGGGATACCGTCTTCTCCAACGGACCGCAAGTGACGGATGTCAGACAGTTGAAGGGCTTCGATGAGATTGAGATCAGTGGCAGTCCACGGGTATGTTATACTCAGGCAGACAGTTTCTCCGTCCGTGTCAAGGGCACACGTGAGGCTGTTGACAATCTCCTGACCGATGTGGATGGTAAGACGCTGAGTATCCGTAACCGTGGGAAGATCAACCTGATCAACATCTCATTCGACGATAATAACAGCCTGACTGTTTACGTGACCTCTCCCGATCTGACCAGCATCCGTCTGAGCGGCTCAGGCGACTTCGAGGCCAATGGCCAGGTGGACACGGACCGGATGGATATCGTCCTCCGTGGTTCGGGTGACAACGACATGAAGGATATCATCTGTGACCGTTGTGATGTGGAGCTGATTG
>JAEEGI010015895.1_pt1 | contig 15610 bp, 10 predicted proteins | sample 8958751 | NCBI WGS metagenome assembly JAEEGI01 (sample SAMN16246545, study PRJNA631951) | gut metagenome | biome: gut microbiome; feature: rumen; material: KS-attached | host: Bos | place: Iran: Karaj | collected 2018-10
GATGTCGGCTCGTCACATCCTGGGGCTGGAGAAGGTCCCAAGGGTTCGGCTGTTCGCCGATTAAAGTGGCACGCGAGCTGGGTTCAGAACGTCGCGAGACAGTTCGGTCCCTATCTGTTGTGGGCGTTAGAAACTTGCGAGGACCTGACTCTAGTACGAGAGGACCGAGTTGGACGAACCTCTAGTGTACCTGTTGTGGCGCCAGCTGCATAGCAGGGTAGCTATGTTCGGTTGAGATAAGTGCTGAAAGCATCTAAGTACGAAACTCACCTCAAGATGAGGTTTCTTTTAAGGGTCGTTAAAGACGATGACGTAGATAGGTTACAGATGTAAAGGCAGAGATGCCAAAGTCGAGTAATACTAATAACCCGTAGACTTTGCTTGTGCCGCTCAAGGAAACAGATTGCTTTATCTTCAAAAGAATGTTGCTTAAAATGCGTAAAGATATTTTAGGTGACTTTAGCGGTGGTGATCACCTCTTCCCATTCCGAACAGAGAAGTTAAGCCCACCAGCGCCGATGGTACTAGCCCTAAAGGCCGGAAGAGTAGGTCGTTGCCTATCTTTTTAAAAGGAGTTTCAATCACTGAAACTCCTTTTTTTTTGTGAAAAATTTTCTTACTCTTGCCGAAATTTATACACTTTCGGATTTAGTATCAAAAAAAGTAGTATTTTTGCCGAATCATATTCACTCATGAATCGAGAAAAGGAAATTTATAAGGTAACCATAGTCGGTAGTATTGTCAATTTGCTATTGGTGGCAGGCAAATTCTTGGCGGGCATTATGGGGAATAGTGCTGCCATGATAGCCGATGCCGTGCATTCCGTTTCGGATTTTGCCACCGACATAGTGGTGCTGATGTTTGTTCGTATCAGCCACAAACCAGAAGACAAAACCCACGACTACGGGCACGGTAAATATGAAACCTTGGCCACCACCTTAATAGGTTTGGCACTATTGGCGGTGGCAATAGGCATCATAGTAGAGGGAGCAAAAAAAATATATTTTTGGGCAAACGGCGGTGTGTTAATGCAGCCGGGCAAAATTGCTTTTTGGATGGCTATAGTCTCCATATTGCTAAAAGAAATTATTTTTCAATACACTCATTATAAATCCAAACGATTGGAGTCGCATGCTTTGGAAGCCAATGCATGGCATCATCGCAGTGATGCTTTTTCCTCTATCGGTACCGCCATCGGTATAGGCGGGGCGCTTATCGGCGGAGAACGCTGGGTGATACTTGACCCGATTGCATCCTTGGTAGTAGGAGCGTTGATAGTGAAAGTGGCTGTCCATTTACTCAAAAACGGAATAGGTGACTTGATGGAGCAATCCTTGCCCGAAGAGGTGGAAAACGAGATATTGACCATGGTCAATTCCTTGTCAGAAGTATTTGATCCACATGACCTTCGTACACGTCGTATCGGCAACCACTATGCTATAGAAATGCATGTGCTGATGAACGGGGATATGTCGTTGAAAGAGGCTCATGACAAGGCTTCGGAGATAGAACAACTGCTAAAAAACACTTACGGACAAGACACCCATGTGGTGGTGCATGTGGAACCTTTGGAAGAGAAAAAAGAAAATATAGGATAATTATGTTAGAAAAAGGAACAAAAGCCCCAAATTTTGAAGGGAAAGATGAAAACGGAAACACGGTGAAACTCAGCGATTTTGCCGGAAAGAAATTAGTATTGTATTTCTATCCCAAAGACAGCACACCCGGCTGTACGGCGGAAGCCTGCGATTTGCGGGATAATTATGAACGTTTCCTTGCTATGGGCTATCAGGTGTTGGGCGTAAGCCGTGACAGTGCCGCCTCGCACCGACGTTTTATTGAAAAATACAGCCTGCCCTTTCATCTTATTGCCGATACCGACCTTGCCATATTAAAGGCTTACGAGGCATGGGGGGAGAAAAAAATGTATGGCAAAACTACAGAAGGCACCTTGCGTACCACCTATGTAATTGACGAAAAGGGTATTATCATAGATGCCATTGCCAAGGTGGACACCAAAAATCACACGGCACAAATATTATAATGGTGCAAACATCACGTATCATTCGAACGGCCACGCAGGAGGATGTTCCTTATATCATGCCACTATTTGACGAGGCAAGAGCAAAAATGCAGGCATCGGGCAATAGTCGGCAATGGATAAACGGTTATCCTTCTGTGGAAAAGGTGCTGGAGGATATCCGGCAAAATGGGGCTTATGTGGTGGAAGACAAGGGAAAAACAGTCGCCTATTTTGCCTTTTTGCCTTCACCGGAACCTACCTACGAAAAAATAGTCGGCGGACAATGGTTGGACGATGAAAAACCATACCATGTCATCCATAGAATTGCCGGAGCACAGGGAGTACACGGCATTTTCAACAGCATGCTGGAATATGCTTTTTCGCAAGAAAACAATATTAGAATAGATACCCACAAAGACAATGTGATCATGCAGCATTTGCTGCAAAAACACGGGTTTTCGTATTGCGGTGTCATCTATCTGCTTTCCGGCGATGAACGCCTTGCTTATCAGAAAATAATAAAGTAAAAAGTCAGAGGAATAAAATGGATTTTCATATATATGGCACACCGAACAAACCCACACTCCTGCTCTTGCCGGGCTTGGGGGTGTCGCACGAAATATTTCTGCCTTTAATAGAGAGGCTGAAAGAAGATTTTTACATCATAACTGCCGATATAGACGGATTTTTGATAGGGAAGACCTCCCGTTTTACCACCATAGACAATTTGGCGGAACAAAGCATACAATATGTACAAGAGCATTTGGACGGGTGTTTGGATGTGGCCTATGGACTCTCTCTCGGCGGTAAAGTACTTTCAAGAATTTTGGAAAGAAATGAAATTGTTGTCAATCATGCTATTATGGATGCTGCACCTTTGTTGCCGCTGCCGAAATGGTTAGTGGGACCGCTGCGGTATTACCAAGCATTCAACGTATGGACATGCTACCATTGTACAGGTTTCTGGCGGTGGGTGTTCCATTCGCACTATTTTGATGTGTTGTTAGACGAGGTGAAAAAGGTATATCCTTCCGATCGCAGCCGTGCCGTGTTAGAGGGATATAAATCAGTATATACCAATAAGTTGGAGTCCATCCAAGGACCGGACATTCACTATTGGTACGGCACCAAGGAGGCTTTTGTTGCCAAACCGCAAGCAAAACACCTGCTTACTCTTTGTAAGGATGCCCATGTGGAAGTGTTCCCGAAAATGAACCACGGACAATTGCTGATAGACCACCCTGAAACAGTGGCAGAAAGGATATTGGGAATAATGAAGTAGAAAAAATATATTTGACCAATAAGTGTCGATTGATAAAAAAAGAGGTCTTAATAGACCTCTTTATGTGTTGATAAACTTCTTTGTTATTTAACAACGAACTTGCTTGTTTTACCTTCACATTCGTAGATGTACATGCCTGATGGAAAAGATGAAACATCTACCATTACCTCGCTGAAATGCGGACCAACCGATATGGTTTTTACCAATTTTCCACTCATGTCGTAGATGTGCATCTTTGCAGTGTTGTTGGATGATGACAAATGGTAAGGTAGTGTTACCATACTTGAAGTTGGGTTAGGGAATGCTGCACCCAATTCTGTGTTGTTTGGTTGTGCAATGCTTACAGAACCGGATCCGCTACAACTATAAATAACAGTAGTGTATGATGTAGGATTTATAAGTGTTTTCTTGATGATGAGGTGTTTTTCTCCATTATAGACATCGTAATTGGCAGAAAATGAAGCGGCATTCCCAAAGTCATTCAATTTAGTGCCATCTTCATTGATTAGCCACATTTTTGAGTATGAATTATCTACCGTTGATGAGTGGAAAAATACACACATTTCCAATTTCTCGTCATTATTAATCACTTTTTTGCTTAAACAGTAAACATAGTAAACAGTGTATCCTGAAGGTGGAGTGATGATGATAGTTTTGTACAAAGACCCATTCCAATTGTAAATAAAAATAGTATTACCGTTTGGTGTGTATGTGTAATACTTATTTGCATCAGCCCCAGAAAACATAATCTCGTTTGAAATGGATGCTACTTGGTTTATTTGGGCCGTCCCTGCCAAACATAATGTTGCAAGTAAAATAATAAATACAATCTTTTTCATAAAAAACTCCCCTAATCCGTATCGGGCACAACTTTTAGTATTCCTCCAGTACCCGAAGAATGAGTTATAAAATAAAAGAAGCGTGGCACTGTATGTCTCACACTGTACTTGAAGGTCGTAGGATTACCCGTAAAACAAATGTAATAACAGTCCATGCTATGCGAGGAACCGTCATACAACCCTTGTTTTACTTTGAAAATTTTCTACGTTTTCAAGTACAAGGAAGCATAAACGCTTCGTGATTTCACTATGAAATCTGGATGCAAAAGTACAAAAAAATATCATATAATCAGTCATAAAGGATATTTTTTTCGTTTTTATATCTCAAGTTGAATGTTTATGGCTATCACATAAAAAAACGCCACCGGATAGGTGGCGACTTTGCTAATAAAAAAACAATATGCTGTGTTAATTTCTTTGTTTTAGTTCTTCGTAGAATTTGGCACGGCTGCAATATATATACGGTGTGAGCCATAGCAAACCAATACCCAATGAAAGACAGGAAAGCAAGTACCATCCGATAAAACTAAGGTCAAGAAGGAATAGTTTCCATTTGTAGCCATTCATCATGCTCATGCTACGATCAATGCAGTCCACAGCACTGAGTTCCGGTTGGTCTTTCATAATATAAGGCGTCATAGCGTATGCGTAAGCTTTGATAATGCCGGGGATAATCAGCAATAAGGTCCATAAAAGAGTAAAGATAGCTACCAAGAGTGAGCCTCCAAGGTAACGTCCGTAATTATTGAAAACTTTAAAGGGTTGCCCCACCATTTCCGTCCGATTTTCGTTACGCATAAAGCCAAGAAATGTCAACGTAAACCCATAAGCAAGAGGTGCACCAACCAAAATAGTGGCAATCCATCCGGCAAAAGGTATAACGCTAATACCGGCTATAAGAAGCAGATATACCAAAGTACACAAAACCGGTTGTGTCCAGTTACCTTTGAGTTCTCCACGAACGCTGGCACGAATTTCTTTGTTTTCGGGCATCATAGTCATAGTTTCCATATTTGTTTCTTCCATGTTTGTAGAAATGCAGATATGCCGCTGCACACCCGGCTCTAATTTTGATGGTACCGATATGAATTATGAGTAAAAGAAACGACGGCACCAAAACCGTTTCCATCTCCTATAATATTAGAATGCAAAAATACAAAAAAATATAATAGAATTCATTATTATGGTATTTTTTTTATTAAAAATCGATTTTTTCATAGTTTCCATATTTTTTTTGTATCTTTGCAAAATAAATATGCAGCAAGATTTGCAAAATTAAAATGTTGTTATATAAATATATCGTTAAATAATATGAAACCCATACATTATTTATTGATGGCTCTTTTGTTTTTGAGTTCTTGTATAGTACATGATTACGTGAGCACATATCAATTTTATATACAAAATTCAACACAGGATACCATTGTGATACAATTTTCCGAACCTTTGGAATATGGAGAATCTATTGAAAATCCCGATGAAGTACTATTGCTGCCCGGAGAAGAAAAACTAGTGAGAACTTTTATCATTGAAACCTTGGCTCGTAATAATGCTTTTGAGTATAAAGCACCTGTTTTTTATGATGTATTCAGAGAATTGTATTTTGACACTTATGTCCATGGGGAAAGGTTGGACAAGGCATTATGGATGTATGAAAATTGGACGTATTCTATAGGAAAACCCAAGTGGAAAGCCCAATACAAAATGATAATTACAGACAAGACCATAGCATATCCGTGAAAGATGTTTTGCTAAAGCAATAAATGAATATTTATCGGTATTAGCAATATTTTGCAGATAATTTTATTTGTGACATCAATACAGATGGTATCTGCATGAAAGGGGAGTGTGGAAAGTCCGTTTTTTTTGTAAGGAAGGTCTGTGAGTTCTTCCTTTTTTTTGTGTAAAAAAATGGCAAAAAATTTTCATTTTGTTAATAAAATTGTTAATAACTAAATTTTTAAGTGTTTAAAATATTGTTTTTCAATATTTCATTAAGGTTTTAATATGTTGAAAAATAAATGGGGTAGCGTGCTAAAAAAATATTTTTAGTGTTTAAAAATTTATTTACCTTTGCGATGTCAAATTTTGATTATTATGCTTGAAAAATTTAATTAAATTAATTATATGTAATATGAAGAAGTTATTATTTTTACTATTGGCACTATTTGTGTCAATAATGGCAACGAACGCTCAAGCAGTAATAGTTGGCAGTGAAAACTTCGATGGAAGTACTGTTTCATTTACCTCTGCGGGTGCAGTGGGCGCTACTTGGGCAGCGGATACAAATTATTATGTATCTGCACCAAAATCCTATTATGGGAATGTGCCGACATCATTAGGTGATTCTATTATGTTGACCACTCCTATTTACGACTTTACAAATTATGAATTTGTATTTTTACAATTCAGTCAAATTTGTAAGGTATCACCGGTTGATATAGCTCGTATAGAGTATCGTTTGGATGCAGTAGGTGCTCAAGGCAACTGGCATCCAATACCAACATCATCTTATAAAGGTGCCGGTGCCTATACAGTCAATGGTTTTAATGCAGCCAGTTATGCAGAATGGGCAGCAAACGACAGTTTGCAATTGCCGGATGCATCATGGTGGCAAATGGAACAATTCGACCTTACTAATCAAGTGGGATTTGACAGAGCTCAATTCCGTTTTGTAATTAAAAGAGGAAATGTTGTGGGAACACAATTCAACTATGGTTGGTTGATAGATAATTTTGAGGTTTTAGCGTCAGCCTATGAAATAAAACCACCTACCGTTGAATTCTTGTCTCCAATATATGCAGGAACTGTTTATAGTACAGGTCCTTTTGAAATCAATGCAAAAGTAAAATCCAATACGCATGCAAGAATTATGACTCCTATGCTTCATTGGACACATACTTACAATAATGTTTCTGTCAACGATTCTATTTTGATGACCAATGTAAGCGGGGATTCATTATGGAAAGCCGTTATTCCACAATATATCTATGGAACAACAATTACCTATTCTATAGAAGGTCGTGATACAGTAGGCAATAATTTGACAATAACATCAGGATTTGCTATTTCTCGTCCTTTACCCGGTCAAGCCGGTTATTTCTATTCAGGAGATAGCAATTCAACTGTAACTAACAATTATGTGCCGTTTTATTCGTTATATAATTATGGTTGGTCAAGAACTTTGTATCCGGCATCAGAATTGGCTCCCGGTGGCGGTATGATTACCAATATTGCATTTATGCCATATTCCAATAGTAATACAACCGGATTGGTTAATCAAAATTTATATTTGAAAGAAGTCAATCTTGCTGCAAATCCGGCTACAGGCTATGTGAATCCTATTACAGACGGAGCTACTTTGGTATGGAGTGGTAATGTAGGGGTTCTTGCTCCTAATCAATGGTTTGACATTACGTTAAATGCTCCTTTTTTTGTATCTCCGGGTATGGGTTTGATGGTTTATTGGGATAATTTGGATGGTTCGTATAATGGTACTATCGCATGGAAGTCAACCAATATAACCCTTGTTAAAAATGCTAGTAATTATGGCTATTCTGACAATAGTGCTGCAGATGCACAACAAATTAATAATGTAATGTCTTCTCGTCCTATAGCAAGATTTGCTTATGCAGGAGCCATATCAGATAGCAATTCGGTAGCTTTACTGGCAATCACATCTCCCGATCAATACAATTTAACTGCAGGCGTGTCCACACCTGTAACAGTTGTGATAAAAAACAAAGGTATGAAGAATTTAACTTCCGCTAAAATAGGGTGGAGTGTTAATGGCGTATATCAAGGCGATACCACATGGACAGGCAATCTTCCTGAAGATTTTAACGATACCATTACTTTGGGCAACTATATTCCACGAATATCTTTGTATGATACTATAGTTACATGGGTCAGCGCTCCTAACAATGCATATGATTCAACAGCGTGGGACGATACCTTGTCTGTACGTATATACGGATGTAATGGTCCATTGAGTGGCAGATATTTGATTGGTCCTAATGGTGTATTTAATGATTTATCGAGTGCCTTTTCTATGATATCCACTTGCGGACTGGGCGGAGATGTAACATTCGCAGTAGAAAGTGGCACCTATAATGAAACATGGAATTTCTCCAATTTTGGTAATTTTGCAGGTAATTATCATCTTACAGTTACATCGGCCGCTAATGATGCCGATAGTGTGATATTAAAACCGGCTTCGGCTCAATCGGGAGTGGTATTAAACAATACTAAAAATCTTACCATTAGTTATATTACCATAGATGCAGTCACCAACAGCGCATATCATGGCGTATATATTACAGGAGATTGCGAAAATGTAAATATCAGCTATAATAAGATTTATGTTTTACCTACCACTTCTACTTCTTCTTATTATGGTATAAGAAAAGCAAGTGGCACAGGTGTGCTTACCAATTGTCGTATCAATAACAATGAAATAGATGGTGGTTATTATAATGTTTACCTCTATGGAGTAAGTCAAACACAACGTAATACCGTTACCATAGATAGTAATATATTAACCAATGCATATTATTATTCATTATATACATATTATAATAATTATAAAGTGCATGCCAATACCATTACTTCCCGTTCTGCTAATGCAAGCACTTCTTGGTATGGTATTTATAGTTACTATAATTTGGGTGAAATCACCAATAACAGAGTTCGTGCATTAAAATCATTTACTACTCTCTATTGTGCGTATATATACTATACGGGAGATACGCTTAATCACGCTTTGTTTGCTAATAATGAAATATATGCCAATACTTCAAGCTCCTATTATGGTGTTTATTTCTATGCCAGTCATGTGGATGTAATTAACAATTCTGTCTATGCAACAGGTAGTTCGGCGAGAGCTTTATATTTCAGCATGACTACCAATAACTATTATAATGTAAGAAATAATATCTGTCATACAGTAGGTACTTCTTCTTATCCTATTTATTTTAGCAGCACTACCTATTTGAATGCACCATATACTTATGTAGATTATAATGATTATTATAGCACAGGTACCAACATTGCCTATGTAGGTGGAGCTAAAACAACTTTGGCCGCTATATCTGCAGTGCTTACCACAGATGTACATTCTGTAAAAATTGCTCCGCAATATACTGATGTAACCACCAGTGCCGCATTGAGTAGTTTTGCAGGTTTGGATTGTCCTATATACGGAAACATTGTTTATGATATTGATGGTAAACAACGTTTGTTTAGTAGCAATATGGGTGCATACGGAAAGAGTCCGAGTGCAATTGATGCTGCTTTGGTAGAATTTACAGGATGGTCGTCCGACTCAGTAGCAGGTAATACTCCTACAGTATCTGTAGTAGTGGGTAATGCAGGTTTAAATACCATCACTTCTTTAAGCATTGGCTGGAAATTCAATGGAGTAGCACAACCGAATGTTTCATGGTCAGGTAATTTGGGATCAGGAGATACTATTCATCTAACATTGGGTAGTGTAACTTATGTTAGTGGTTATAATACACTAGAAGCTTATGTACGTCAGGTAAATAACGGAATAGATTCTTGCCACACCAATGATACTCTTAAAGTGAATGATTATATATGTTCAGGTCCTATATCAGGTGTTGTAACAGTTGGTCGTACCGGTACGTTCGCAAGTATCAACGAAGCATTAAGCACTATTGATTTATGCGGTGCCAGTGGTACTGTAACCATATCCATTCAACCGGGTACCTATGTAGAAACCTTGGATTTGACAACACCATTAAAAGGTATGACTTCTCAAGATACCTTGATTTTTGAATCTACTACAGGAGACTATGCCAATGTGGTAATTCAAACCGACGGCGATGCCAAAACAGATAAAGGTGTAGTTGAATTAGGTATAGATAATGTGGCATTCCGTAATATTACATTATACTCCGGAACTGTATCCGGAAGTGCATACACTTATGCAAAGTGTGTAAACATAAAGAATAATTGTAGTAATATAGAATTCACCGGATGTCGTTTGTATAATATTTATAGCTTCAGTTCGGTAGTAACAGCTCCTACACAGTTCACCAGCTTCTACAATAGCGGATTTACTATGAATAATTTAAGAATGGTGAACAACATCATTATGGGTTCTGCTTGCGGATTCTATTTCTTCGGAAATGGTAGTTCCAATGTTCGTTTTGATAGCAATATGATATTGTATTGCGATATGTACAATGTATATGTTACCAACACAAGTTTCAGCAGTTTCAAAAACAATATAGCAGAACAAAGAGATGCTTCATTTATAGTGCCTATTGCGTTTATCCCTTATTATTTCGATAATGTAAATGGTGATATAGTTGACAATAGAGCTTATGCCGTACATGGTAAGGAAGGTATTCACTTGAGTTCTTTCAATACCAATGGTAGCGGTAAAGTGATTAACAATGAAATCAGAATTACCGGAGGTCAAGGTATCAGCATTGGTGACAATGTACATGCTGAAGTGGTACACAATTCCATTTATATAGATGGAGATACCCTTTCGTTCGGTATATTCATGTCAGCCTCTACTACCAATTCAACCATAGAACGTAATAATATTATTACCAAAACAAGTACCCAAGATTATCCTATTTATATAGCTAACACAAGTGCTGTAAGCGGTCTTACTATAGATTATAACAACTATTATAGCAAAACCGGTGCTTATGTGGGTTATGTAGGCGGTGCTAAATCTTCTATGTCAGCATTCCAAGCAGCAACAGGGCAAGACGCTCATTCTGTTATTGCAATGCCGATGTTTTTGAATGAAAGCAATAGTTTGGAATTGATTGATAGTTTAGGTATTTCTTGTCCTACTTTGGCAAGCGTACCTTATGATATCAAAGGCAACTCTCGTGGAACTTCCACCTGTATGGGAGCTTACCATGTAATGCAATTGGCAATAGATTTAACCTTGGCAGAAATCACTTCTCCTCAAGATGTGGTTACAGCCGGTGACTCTGTAGATGTAAAAGTAAAACTTTACAATTCAGGTTCTTCTGCTTTGTCAAGTGCTACTATCAATTGGGAACTTGACGGTGTACAACAAACTCCTTATCAATGGACAGGTTCGTTGAGCCCGAGAGCAACTTCTAACGAAATCACCATAGGCTCATATATAGCTCAAAGTGGTGAAGCTGTTATTAAAGTGTATGTATCTAATCCAAACAACACCACAGACCAAAATTCTGAAAACGATACTTTGTCAAAAGACGTTTACGGATGTGCTCCTATGATGAAAGGAACTTATGTGGTAAGTGCAATGGATGATAGAGATTTTATCAGTTTGGCAAGTGCTATTCAAGCAATGCAAATTTGCGGTATAGATTCTGCAGTTCGTATTGAAATTGCCAGCGATGCTGAAAACCAATTCTCCTTCACAGCACCGGTTCCGGGAGCAAGTGCTACCAACACTATCACCATTACCAATCAAGGAAATGCCCAAGATGTAATATATGTAGAAGCTTATATTGGCGATATTGAACATGTTACATTTAACAATATGGGATTTGATGCTACAGGCAACTATCGTTTGATAGATGTGATTGCTCCTTGTGAAGATATAGAATTCAGCGATTGCTTTATGGTAGCTGATACTGCCGATCCTACTACCGGTGTGGCTGCTGTAGCTGCTATCAGTGTTCAAAACGGTAATGGTCCGGTTAAGAACTTCAGAGTATTGCGTAATACCATCATGGGTGGTACCTATAGTTTATATTTCTATGGTTCGGCTACCGATAGCTGTGAAGTAATAATTAAAGATAACACCATGAGTGATTTCTATACTTATGGTATTTACAATTATTACACTAAATCGGAAATAGCAAACAATACTATTATCAAAAATACTTATAAACTAACCAATACAAGTATTTATCCTATATATGCTTATTATTCTAATGTAAATATAGAGAATAACTATATAGAAATTAATACCAAAGATCTTTCTTACAACTATGGTATTTACACTTATTACACCACACTTAGAGCTGACCATAATACATCGGTTTGCAATGTTAAGGATTTGAATTACTATTATGGTATTTATTCTAATTATGCTCCGTATTCTTATATAAATGGTAACAAGCTCTATATGAACGATACCGCAAGCTATGCTTATGGTATTTATCATTACTATGGTTCAGGTAAGAATGTTATCACCAATAATGAATTGAAAATAAATTATAGTGGCAACTCTTCCTATTATGCAATGTATTGTTATGCATACAACACTACAGGAACATATGATATACATCATAATTCTATTAGAATGTATAGTGGTACCGGCAATTATGGTTATGGTATATATGCATACTTGTATGGTTCGTCAGCATCGTTCAGCATCAGAAATAATAATATAGAAATGCTTACTTCAGGTGCATATCCTCTGTATTTGAACCAATCAGCAGCAAGCTATTTCGGTGTCGGATTAGGTATGTATGATATTGATTACAACAATTTGGTAGCTCCTACCTATGTAGGTTATGCTGGAGCTGCAAAATCTACCCTTGCAGCATGGCAAACTACGGTTAAGACAGACTCACATTCTGTAGTTGTAACACCAATATATACTTCAGCTACCTACGATTCTTTGAAAGTAGCAAACGATACAGCATATATCTGTCCTTCTGTACCGGCAGCAAATGCCGATATTTTAGGATTACCTCGTTATGGCAATACTATTATGGGTGCTTACGGCACCGATCCGAGTGCATTGGATGGCGCTTTAGTGGATATAGTAGATATACCTGCTAATGCAACCAAGGGTGTAGTAGTAACACCAAAATTTGTGCTTGTTAATGCAGGTAGTACTGCTTTGACATCTGCAGTGATCAATTGGACTTTCAACGGTGTACAACAAACAGCTATTAACTGGACAGGTAATTTGGCATTGTTGGCAAGAGATACTATCAATAGCAGCCCTGTAACCTTTGTGGCCGGCAATAATGAAATCAAAGCATGGCTCACAAGCGTTAACAACACAGTGGATTCTATTCCTCAAAACGATAGCGTTGCTATTGAAATATTTGCATGTGATTCAATGTTGAAAGGTACTTATACAGTAGGACCTAACGGAGATATTGCAAGCATAGACGAGTTGAATGAATTGTTGAGCAATTGCGGTATTGGCGGCAATGTAGTATTCGGATTTGAAGAAGGTACGCACATGGGTAATTTGAACTTGAGTGGAAATATTGCAGGTACAGATACTTATAGCATGCATTTCACCAAAGCTAATATGACAGGTAATTCTGCAATCATAAAAGCTACTTCAGGTTATGCAGTATTGTTGGGTAAAAATAGTAATATATCTTTCGATAGCCTTACTATAGATGCAACAACTGCTGATGTGGCAGTGAAATTTGCTTCAGCATGTTCAAATATTACAATTACCAATTGCAATATTTTAGCTCAACCTAATGCAACAACAAGTACTAAATATGCTATCCATAAACCAAGCAGTACCGGCGTGTTGACCAACTTTGTATTACGTAACAGTTACGTAAGCGGTGGTTACTACGGTATTTATTTGTATGGTGGTAGCAGTACATCTGCATTTGGTGATTTGTTTATAGACAGTAATATTATTACCAACCAATATTATTATGCTAATTATTACTATTACACACACTTGTCATTCAATCATAATATAGTAAGTACTTCTTCCGCTTCATCCACTTCATGGTATGGTGTGTATATGTATTATACAAATCCTCAAATTACATGTAACAAAATATTGTCCATGGATAGAATATTGTCAAGCGGATATGGTATGTATTCATATTATGCAAATGTATATATGTCAAGAGGTGATGTTCATGTTGTCAACAATGAAGTACATCTCAAATCCAGCAGTACTAATACAGGTATGTATTTCTATTATGCTAACAACTTGTATATTTTGCATAACTCTGTTTATGGTCAGGCAACAGGTGGTGCAAGAGGTATTTATGTAGGACAAAGTACTTCATATTCCAACATGGTAATTAGAAATAACAATATTGTCATTACCGGTACAAGTACAACAGGTTATCCTATGTATATAGGTTCTACTTCTTATTGTACATATCCTTATATGACAATAGATTATAACAACTATTATCATAATACCAATATCGGTTACGCCGGTGGTGCAAAAACAACTCTCAGCACATGGAGAGCTGTAACACAACAAGATGTTAACTCAGTAAAAGTTAATCCTTCATTTGTGGATTCTTCTATCAATTTAGCATTGAACGATGCTACAGGTTTGCTCTGCTATCGTGAAGGAAAAGTTCCTTACGATATCGAAGGCGTAAAACGTGAATATGTAACACCTATGGGTGCTTACACAATGCACTTGTTTACCGGTACCGATTTGGCTTTGGCCGAAATAGTGGAACCTACTAACTCTACTTCATTGTGTGCACCGAACTACGTATCGGTTAAATATGCAGTAAGCAATGCCGGTGGTATGGCTGTAGATTTCTCAGTTACTCCGTTGCGTTTGACAGTACGCATGGATGGTGCAGATACAGCAACTATCGACACCTTGATTTCAACAGGTTCTTTGGATGTATTTGAAATAGATACATTTGAAGTTACCAATATGTTGAATGTTGGATTCGCAGGTAATTATTACCTCACTGCTTATTTAAGCACACAAAACGATAGCATTCACGATAACGATACCCTCACCAGTGTTTACTATACTCATAAGATAGGCTTACCATACGATGAAGACTTTGACACTTATAACATGACAGACTTAACAGTAGAGGCTCTCGTTGGCGATAATGTATGGCATGTAGAAAGAGGTGTCAGTGGTTATATCGATCCTGTTTATGGTTTGGGTAAATTGGCATTCGGCGGAAACATAGGTTCTATAGGTCGTTTGAGCACAGCTCAAATCGAATTGAATCGTACTGCACAACCTACTTTGGAATTCTGGTATGCTCACGATACATCAAATGCTAATTTGAACGACCAAATGGATGTTAAGATAACATTTGATGGTGGTTATACTCATGTTCCATTGATGAACTTGAAACGTTACAATGCTAATATCACAACTCCTACATGGGTGAAATACACTATAGATTTGTCTCCTTATGTAGATTCTGCTTGTGCAATATTGGTATTTGAAGCTCAAAGTTATGGTGGTCCGGATCAATATTTGGACAGAATAGTTATCAGTTCTAATTCCAATGTGGCTTTGACCGACGTGGTACCTATCGGTGTTTCTCCATGCGGTTTAACCAACAAGACCTTAGGCGTGGAAGTTACCAACATGACAGGTCAAGCCGTTGATTTCTCTGCTAACAGAACTTCAATAGTAGTGGAAATAAGCGGTGCTACCAACCAAACACTTACTTATAATTTGTTGAGTGGTAATATAGCCGGTTTGGAAGTAGATACTATCGCCGTTACCAATAACTTTGATTTTGTACCCGGAAAATATGATGT
>JAEEGI010015897.1_pt1 | contig 15609 bp, 10 predicted proteins | sample 8958751 | NCBI WGS metagenome assembly JAEEGI01 (sample SAMN16246545, study PRJNA631951) | gut metagenome | biome: gut microbiome; feature: rumen; material: KS-attached | host: Bos | place: Iran: Karaj | collected 2018-10
GATGATAACAGATTCCTTTTTTACTTTTTGTTATTGTGTAATAGTCGAAGTGAACGGATCTTGTAAAAGATAAGAGAAGCAATAGCTAGCATACACATCTTCTGTTTTATGAAACAGAGCAAAAGTGCTCATTGTCCTGTCAGGCTTTTGTTGGCTTTTGATTGATCATTTTTGTTTGCCAACGCCATGATCAGTCTTTCCGCGCCGTTCAGCATGATACTGATTCCAATGATTGCAGGCGCAGGGATGAGGATCGTCAGCGTGCCCATTACAAGGGCAAGCATGCCAAGTGAACGGGATAAGCCGGTTGGGATCGTGAGGAGAGATGAACCATGCGTGACTTGATAAAAGGAGTATGCTGCAAGCAACAGATCGAAAGACGGCTTGCCTGTGGCGAAGAAGACCAATAGCATCAGAAGAAACCAAGCTTCTGCCAAAGTGATGCTGAGCGTAGCGCCCATTGGCTTTCCACGCTTAACAGACCGCTTCCAGACTGCGAAGTGCAAGCCAGTGTTCATTGCAAACATGAAGGTCAGCGCGAAACTTTGCAGCTGCGGTGCGAAAAAGGAAACCAATCCTGCAATGACGATCAGGCCGCCGCACAGGACAGAAGCCTTCGCGGTACGTGTCATCTGTGATTCTGCGTTTTGCTTCATTTTCATCCTCGCTGATCCATCAGTAATGCCGTGATTCAGCCGGGTTTTGATAATCCTGCATCAGGTGATCGGGAACGCAGGCGACGAGTTCTTCAACTGTCCAAAGTGATTCGCCTTTGGAGATTTCCCGGAGACGCACAGGCGCGGAATACACGTCCACCTTCCCGGATGCAGTAACGGAAAACACTTGGGCTGTGTATTGCTTGCCCTGATCAGTGCACAGATAAGCCAGGAAAGGCGCGAGGCCTTCGCTGTCTGCATGATTGGCATCAATCTCCGCCTTCTTTTCCGCTGACATGGTCACTTCCTTGCCCATGGCTTCAGAGAGCGTTTTCAGCGTCTTGGCAAAGCCTGCCACATGGCCGGGCGAAGCGCCCTGGGGACAGAAAGCATTGCAGTTGATTCCATGCCGCCAAAGCTCCATGGCCATGGCCTTGGTCATGCCGACGATGCCGGCATTGGCCGCGCTGTACACCGTGGCGTTGCCCAGGCCTACCCAAGCATCGGAGGCGCAATTCAGGATGGTGCCGCCGCCTTGTTTGATCATATAGGGTACCGCATGCCGGCAGCAGTTGAAAGCTCCTTTCATCTTGACAGAGGTTTGGCGGTCATAATCCCTTTCTGTCAGGGAGAGCAAAGCGCCGGATTCCGTAATGGCGGCGTTGTTGACCACAATATCGATGCGGCCGTATTTTTCAACGATTTTCTCCATCATTTGACCGACGGCGTCATAATCTGCTACATCGCAGAACATGGCTTCCGCCTGCCCGCCAAAGGCTCGGATCTCCTTGGCTGCAGTTTCGGCATCGCCCACCATGGAAAGCCAGGCCGCCTGTTCTTCCCTGGAAAGCTCCTGGGGAGGCTCCACGTTTTTCATGGGGCTGCGGTTGTTGGTGATCACAATGGCCCCTTCCCGGGCAAAATACATAGCGATTCCCTTGCCGATTCCCTGACCCGATCCGGTGACCAGCACAACCTTTCCTTTGAGCGCGTTCATAGATGACCCTTCCTTTCTGCTTGATTACAAATACTTCTTCAAGCTTTCAAATACCGTCCGATAGGCAGCCGCGTCAAAATGAATGCCGTCCCGGGTATGTTCGGCTTTCAGGTTCCCGTTTTCATCCTTGAGGCCATCGTTCACATCGATATAATAGAAACCGAATTCATCCGCAAGGCCCTCCACCATTTTGTTGGCACGGGCAATGTTTTCATTGGTGCGCACCAGCATAGAAGAGTTGCCCTGTGCCAGGGGAACACTGCTGTTCACAGGATAATAGGCCATCATATAAACGAGGGTGTCCGGCAGCTTGTCCCGGATGATTTCACAGATCCTGCGATAATTGCCGGCAAGATGGGCAAACCAGTCTGCGCCATCCGGAAGGGGACGAAGATCGTTGGTACCGATGTTGATGAATAGCTTTGCCGGCCGCAGGTCCAGCAGCATTGGTTCAATGGCGGCCAGGAATTCATCCGTGGTATAGCCGCCTATGCCGCGGTTGTAGACAATGGGCAAGCCCTCGTTCAGACAGTATTCGGTGATGGGAAAGTACTCCATCAAGGAAGAACCGGTGAACAGCGTCCGTTCTTTTTGCACATAGGCGTTCTGCTGACGGTAATTGGTCAGCTTACGTTCCTTTTCATGGTTAAATCGCGTCGATAGGGATTGCATGATTTCTTCCTTGACTTCCTGTTTGATCTGTTCGTAGTCCAAAGACATAGTGCCCTCCTGTTATTCAAAAATCAATTCTTTCAGTTCCAGCATTCCTATGCCCTGAAAGGAAAGATAAAGCGCCTTCTTGCCGGCTGCGTGCAAGGAGAGAGAAATCCTCGTCCATGCGTTTGCTGGTTGCAGCGAAACGATTCCCTGTGTTTTTTCATTGGTACGCACCTTCAGCACTCCCTCTGCTGTCCCCCGGCAGATCAGGTTCAGCGTGCAGGAGCCATTAAAGGAAAAGAATTTATAGCCTACCAGCGTCCTGTCTGTTATGCCTGAGAGAAAATGCTCCTCACCATCATGGGTGATGACAGGCATGGGATCCATATGATCATGTTGGCCAATATGTGGCATGTGGCCATTGGTCAGGCAGCAGCAAATGGAAGCGGGATAAGATCCCTTGGCGGCAAGCGGACCGCTATTTAAACCGCAGGAGGTGATTTCCACCTGAGGAATCCGCCCGTCCGGCAGTACGTCAATTCTTTCCGCACAGCCCTGACGGCTGAAGGTATTGCGGTGTGTTTGCCGATGATAAAAGACATACCACTGTCCGCCAATTTGCTCTATGCTGCCGTGGTTGTTGCCGGTCATCATTACGCGGTCTTTTTCAATGCGCCCCTGATAGCTAATATCCCCGTTATCCACGATGACGCCGCCATAGACAAAATCCTTATCAGGATACTTGCTGACAGCGTAGCACAGCTCGTGCTGATGTTGGCTGGAATAGATGAAATAATACACACCACCGATTTTGCGGATACTGCTGGCTTCGTGGAAAGCGTGGTTTTCAAAGCTGGTGCCCGCGGCGTCCAGCTGTCCAGGCACGATGCGCCGGGGATGATGGCGGATGGTGAGCATATCGGCTTCCAGCTCCACCGTGTTGGCCCACATCATATGGGAAGGAACCTCACTGATTTCTTCATCCTTTTTGTCGAACAGCCGGATCAGCACGTTCCTTAGCATATCCTTTGGTACCCCGTCCCTGGGAATGCGTTCAGGCGGCACAAAGATCGATGTGCCATAATACAGGCGGATGATGCCGTTATCGTTGATGACCGCTGGATCAAAGGTGATGTATTCGGTCATTGGGCTGCCGTCAGGATTGCGTACTGAGCCGTGATATTGAAAGGGGCCATCGGGATGATCGCTGACTGCCACGTGAATCGGCCCGGTATATAAGCCGCCTCCCGCCAGCGCGTAATACAGGTAATAGCGGCCGTCGTTCCCTTGTACACAGTCTGGGGCATACATGGCATAGCCGCGTGTTGGTGTCCAGTCCGGATCCTGCTTGGCGCTGTATGCGGTGCCCGGGCAGCTCCAATCGGACAGATCATCCACTGGTGCCGACCAAACCTCATAATCAAGCACACAGAAATCGTTCCCGCCCTCCGCGTCATGGGAGCCGTAAACATACACCCGATCTCCGAACACATGAGGCTCGCCGTCCGGGATATATACATTCAGAGGTAGATAGGGATTCACGGCTTGCTTCTTCATAGCGATTACCTCAATGTGCCCAGGAAGGAAAGGCTTGCCTTGGGCTGGCGCTGCTGCGTTTCACGGTTCACGCCGATCAGACCGAAGGTCATGGCGTAGCCCTTCTGCCATTCAAAGTTGTCAAGCAAACTCCAATACAGATAGCCCTTCACCGGCAGGCCTTCGGCTGTGCAGTCAGCCACGCCCTGGGTCGCCGTATCGATAAAGGCAACGCGGCGGCTGTCGTCGGCGGTGGCGATGCCGTTTTCGGTGACGATCAGATCACCACGGAAATCCTTCGCCACCCGGCGCAGCACATGGGCGATGCCCTCGGGGTAGTATTCGTAATCCATTTGGGTCTTTTCTTTGCCCTCGGGTACGGGCAGGGAGCCGTCCGGGCCGATGAGGGTGCGGGAATAGTTCTGCACGCCCAGGAAATCATCCTCCGCGATGACGGGCAGATAGTGGGTGAATTCCTGCTCCCATTCTTCCTTGGCTTTTTCTTCTCCACCGGGAACGGCTTGCACGTCATGCAGGCTCAGGGTCCAGCCCACCTTGATGTGGGGAGCAACTTCCCGGATGGCCTGACGGGCGGCGGCATGGGCCTGCATGACAATTTCATCACCGTGGGCTGTGCGGGGAGACACGAAGGTGGCAGGCTTTTCGGTGCCGAAGGCGGACAGGTTTTCCTTTGCTAACAGGGGATTGCCCTTCATCAGATCCTCTAAGTTCACGCCCACCTGCACCTTGCCTGCCGCAACCATCTGCTGGAAAATCTGCCGGGCTACGGCGGCAATCTGGATGCCCATATTAGCTTCGTTGATGGTGCAGATATATTGCAGCTCGCTGCCGTACTGCTCCGCGATATACCGGGCATACCGGGCAAAATCGGCGGGGGTGGTATCGGCCTCCCAGCCGCCCTTGCGGATCAGCCAAACGGGACTGGTGAAATGGTGCAGGGTCACAATGGGCTCAAGGCCGTTTTCCTTACAGCAGCGGATCACATCCCGGTAATGCTGCGTTTCCTTTTCGCTGAACACGCCCTCCTCCGGCTCGATTCGCGCCCACTCGATGGAGAAACGATAGGCATTCAGCCCGGCCTTTGCCATCAATTGAATATCTTCTTCATAGCGGTTGTAGTGGTCGCAGGCAATCCCGCTGGGCTCCACAAAGCTGGAATGGGCCATCTGTTCCTGCGCCCAGTTGTCGCTGTTCGTATTGTTGCCTTCCACCTGATGGGCCGCGGTGGCCGCGCCCAGCAGGAAATCCTTTTTAAACCGTGTCATGGTTTCCTTCTCCTTTTCATGAATTCAGGGAAGCGATCAGTTCTTTGAGCTGTTTCCGGGTCATACGGCCATAGCTCACCAGTGCGCCTAATTGAATGCCCATCATCATGCCCTGCATCATGCGCTCGCTGCCCTCGCCCATGGTCTCGGTCTGGTCCACATGGCTCATGGCAGAGGAGCGCATCATGTTCCCGATGATCTCCTTGCCCTTTGGGTGCTTGAGGAGCTGTCCGATAGTGGTGTTGACTGTGACCGTAAAGGGCAGCGAAACGGTGCCCTCCACTTGGACGGGGATGCTTTGGCGAATATCTCGGCTGCTTTCGCCGATCTCGATCATAAATTCCCCGCTTTCCACGAAGAAATCATGGCATTTGGGCTCCCAATAGGCAAAGGCCCGTTTGTCCAGCGTGAAGGTAACGGTTTTGGTTTCGCCGGGCTGGAGAGCGATTTTCTCAAAGGCCCGCAGTTCCCGGAGGGGACGGCGCACGGTGCTTTCCAAATCGCGTACATAAAGCTGCACAGCGGCCTTTCCGGCGACGGCACCGACATTCTTTACGTCCACGGAAACGGTCAGGGGATCCTGATCGGTCAGGCTGTCCTTGTCCAGCTTCAAATTGCTGTATTCAAATCGCGTATAGCTGAGCCCGTGGCCGAAGCAGAAGTTCACGGGCATTCCCTTTTTGTCGTAATAGCGATAGCCCACGAAAATGCCCTCGGCGTAGGTGACGACGCCCTCTTCACCGGGGAAATTGAGGTAGGAGGGATTGTCCTGCAAACGGATGGGCCAGGTTTCGGCCAGATGGCCGCTGGGGTTCACGCAGCCATACAGCAGATCCACGGTGGCCGCGCCCACCTGCTCGCCGCCCAGATATGCGCACAGCACAGCGGGGACCTGGTGCAGCCAGGGCAGTTCCACCGGAGAGCCGCCATGAAGCACCACCACGGTATTCGGGTTGGCCTCCGTTACGGCTTTGATCAGTTCGTTCTGATTGCCCGGCAGTCGCATATGATCCCGATCCGCCCCTTCGGTTTCAAAGGCGTCCGGCAGGCCCGCAAAGATCACGGCGACCTCCGCTTTTTTCGCCGCTTCGATCGCTTCCTTCAGCAGCGCTTCATCCGTGGTATCACTGTGGGCGTCGTAACCCCGGGCATAAAGAACAGCGTCGCCCGCCGTTTCCAGGGCGCTGATGGCGTGGGGCACGTTGATGTGGCTGGAGCCTGCGCCCTGATAGCGGGGCTTGGCGGCAAATTCACCGATGAAGGCCACCCTTTGGTTTGCTTTCAGCGGCAGCAGCTCACCCTCGTTCTTCATCAGCACGGCGCATTCGCCCGCCAGCTTCCGGGCCAATTTGCGGCAGGCTTCCCGGTCGATCTTTGCGTCGGGCCTGCGCTGCTCCACACTGTCCTTTACGAATTGCAGCAGCCGCAAAACGACTTTGTCCAGATCGGCCTCATCCAGCGTGCCATTCTGTACCGCTTCCACGATTTCCTCGCCGGTGGCGTTGGGTCCGCCGGGCATTTCCAGATCCAGGCCCGCGGCCACGCCCTTGGCCTGGTCCTTGATGGCGCCCCAGTCGGTGACAACAAAGGCGTCGGAATGCCACTCGTCCCGCAGGATGTCAGAGAGCAGCATTTTGTTTTCGGAGCAGAAGGTGCCGTTGATGGCGTTGTAGGCGCACATGAGGCTGCGGGTCTTGCCCTTTTTGACCACCGTTTCAAAGGCGGGCAGGTAGATTTCCCGCAGGGTGCGTTCGTCCAGGTTGCTGGAGCCGCTCATGCGCAGGGTCTCCTGATCGTTGCAGGCAAAGTGCTTGGCGCAGGCGGCAATGCCCTTGCTTTGCAGCGCCTGCACATAGGCAGCTCCCATTTCGCCCGCCAGGTACGGGTCTTCGGAAAAGTATTCAAAGTTCCGGCCGCACAGGGGGCTGCGCTTGATGTTCAGGCCGGGCCCCAGCAGCATGGCCACGTTTTCCGCCTGGCATTCCTGGCCCAGGGCTTCGCCCAATTGCTTCATCACATCCCGGTCAAAGGAGGAGGCCAGGGCCGCTGCGGTGGGATAGCAGACCGTCTCAATGCTCTTGTTGATGCCCAGGTGGTCGCCCTCGCCCTCCTGCTTGCGCAGGCCGTGGGGGCCGTCACACATCATAACAGAAGGAACGCCCAGCCGGTCGATTGCCTTGGTGTGCCAGAAATCATGGCCGGAGCAGAAAGCGGCCTTTTCTTCCAGTGTCATTTGCTTCAAAATATCCTGTACATTCATGATGCTTACTCCTTCCTTACCAATCCTTTATATCTTTCAGTTCCTTCCGGTAATCTTTATAGCAGAAGATCAGCGCGGCCACGGCGGACAATACGGTGGTGACTGTGGCAGAGAAAACAATGCCGTACATTTTGAATAGCCAGTTCATCAGGAATACCATGGGAATATAGATGATGCCCTTTTCCAGCAGGGATACGATAATGGCCTGCCTGGATTTTCCTGCTGCCTGGAGATAGGTCGTGCAGATCTGGTAAAATCCGAAAAAGGGGCCGATCACAATAGAGGCGAACAGGCACACGCGGCCAATTTCAAGAACGTCCGGGTTATCGAGGAAGGCGTTCAGCAATTGATCCCGGAAGATCAGGCACAGAGCAGACAAGACTGTACCCGCCACCACGGCAAGACCAGTAGTTTTCATCAGGATTTCCGTCAGCCGCTTATGATTTCTGGCACTGTAATTAAAGGAAATGGCGGGCTGCATGCCCATGCATACGCCCATCACCGTCATGGAGATCATCTGTCCGATGCGTCCGGCCACGCTCTGTCCGGCTACGGCAATGGAGCCGTACTGCATCATCAGGTTATTGACGACGGTGCTGGATACGCTGCCCAGCACCGTGGCGCAGCTCAAGGGCAGGCCCAGGCTGAGCACCGTCCAGACCACTTCTTTTTTACAGGATAGATCCTTGGGAGACACAGAGTAAATCCTGCCCTTGGTGCGCAGAAAGTAAGCGTAATAGCACAGGCTCACGATGTTGGCCGCCACTGTGGCGATGGCAGCGCCGGAAACGCCCATGCCGAATGTCGAGATCAGCAGCGGGTCCAGGGCGATGTTCAGCACCGTACCCAGCATGTTGCCGATCATGGAATCGGTGGTGGAGCCGTCAGCCCGGATCAGGGCGGGCACCACGTTGGTCAGCATGATTACCGGCGCGCCGATGGCGATGACGCGCAGGTATTCGGCGGTAAAGCCCCGGGTTTCATCGTTTGCCCCCAGCAGATTGCAGATGGGCCCCATGAGCGGCAGCACCACGGCGGCAAAAACGACGCCGATCACAATGGCGCCCCACACAGCAAAGGCGCTTATTTTTTTGATTTTGTCATATTCTCCCTTGCCAAGCGAAAGGGAGATGGCGGTGCAGCCGCCGTTGCCCAGCAGCACGCCCAGGCCGGATAAAATGGAAAACATGGGCGAGGCCAGCGTGACCGCCGCCACTTTGTTGGCGTCGCCGGTCTGGCCAATAAAGAACACATCCGCCATGTGATAGAGTACCATCACCAGCATGATCAGAATGGCGGGGATGCACAGTTTTCTTGCCAGCGTCCAAAAACTGCCGGAACGGAGCATTTCTTCATTGGCAGTCGCGCTGGAGGATGTCTGGTTGTGCTGCATCAGCGTTCCTCCCTGTTTCTGAGTGAAATACGGATTCCCATTGAACAATCTCTATTCTAAATGATCAGTTTTTTCCTGTCTTTTTGTTTTCCGATGCTTTTTTTCACAAATCCGACATGCGCCGGCATCCGGATGCACAATGTCGGTTTTCTGTCATTTCGAGTCGGAAATCGGGAAGAAATCGCCGGAAGCGCTTGATACAATACAAACAGCAACCCGAAAAAGGAGGAAAGAGAAATGCAGCTTTTTAATCCGGACAGCAAGTTTTCACAGTTTATCTATACACTGCTTGACTATATCAAGCTCGGGTTGGTATTCCTGCTTTTCTCCATTCCAGGCTTTACCGCCGGCGCTGCCGCAGCCGCTGTGATGACGGTGGGCATGCGGATTGAGCGAAAAGAAGCGCCGACTATCTTCCGTCCCTTCTGGCAGGCCTTCAAGGAAAATTTTCGCCAGGGTACTGTGCTGACGTTGTTGTTTATGCTGGGCGTCGGATTTCTGGCTGCGGACTGGTATATTCTGATACAGATGGAAGGAACGCTGCTGATCCGCTTGTTGTGCGCTGTGATCTTCGTGCTGGCATTGCTGACGGCGGCGCTGATGCTTTGGACATTTCCCACGCTGGCCCGGTTCCAACTGACCAACCGGCAGATCATTCATAACGCCGTCATTCATATGCTGTCCCGCTTCCCCCAGACGCTGTTAGCCCTGGCAGCTGCTGTGGGCGGCTTCATCCTGGCGGCGCTGTTCCCGCAGGTGATGCCTCTCATCACATTCTTTGTGCCCGCCTTTGTGGTCTGGTATATGTCCAGAACCTGTGTGAAACGTTTCCGCAAATTTGACGGAAGCAAGGAAAACGAAACTGAATGCCAGGAGTTTGAGCCGAACCGACAGGCAGATCCAGCAGAGCCTCTCCAGCTTAACTGACAGCGCAGGAGGAAAAATAATGCGGTACTTTTGCAATCCTGTGAATGTGAACTATCGGTATCAGTTCAATCTGGATCAACGCCAGGGCGGAAATATGAAAATCTGTCGTGAAGCGGCAGACCCCTCCATGATCTGCTTTCAGGGCCGCTATTACATCTTTGCGTCCATGACCCTGGGCGTGTGGGTGTCGGATGACCTGGCGCATTGGCAAAACCATCGGCTTCCCCGGGAGCTGCCGCTGTATGATTATGCCCCTGACGTGCGTGTGATGGGCGAGTGGGTATATTTCTGTGCTTCCCGCCGGGATGAAAGCTGCGATCGCTGGCGCACACGGGATATTCTGAACGGGCCTTATGAAAAAATACCGGGTAACTTTCCCTTTTGGGATCCCAATCTGTTTATCGATGACAACGGCAGGGTCTATTTCTACTGGGGCTGCTCCAACGCCACCCCGATCTGGGGCGTGGAATTGGACGCGGAAACGATGCTTCCAAAGGGAGAAAAAAAGGTTCTGATCGAGGGACGTCCTTTTGAAATCGGGTTTGAGCGCTCGGGAGAAGATCACAGCCTTCAGCCTCTCGGACAGGAAGAGGCCGACGCGGAGATGCGGGCATTCCTGGCTGCCAGAGGCATGCGAGAGGATCAGATTCCGGATGACCGCAAGGCGATGATCCGAGGCATGTTCTCCAATGCGCCTTTCATCGAGGGCTCGTGGATGACAAAGCATGAAGGCAGGTACTATCTGCAATACGCATGCCCGGGCACGGAATATAACATCTATGCCGATGGGGTTTATGTCAGCGACGGTCCCTTGGGCCCGTTCACCCTGGCGAAAAGCAATCCCTACTCCTATCATCCCGGCGGTTTCCTGCCCGGCGCGGGCCACGGCTCTACTATGCAGGACATGCAAGGGCAATGGTGGCATACGTCAACGATGCGCATCAGTGTAAACCATAATTTTGAGCGCCGTGTCGGCCTGTGGCCTGCGGGTTTCGACACAGATGGGGAGCTCTTCTGCAACCAGCGTTACGGCGACTGGCCTATGGCCACGGATGGCGATCCCTGGCGGGACCCGGCCTGGATGCTTCTCAGCGTGGGGAAAGCGGCTTTTGCCTCCTCCTGCGCGGAAGGGCATGAACCGGTAAGAGCGACTGAGGAAGACGCGCGTACCTGGTGGCGGGCAGCAACAAACAGCCGAACAGAATGGCTGCAGGTTGATCTTGGAGCGGTATATGATGTTCATGCTATTCAGGTCAATTTCGCAGATGACGGAATCAGCGTTCCATGCCCTGTTCCGATAATGGAAGGCCAGGCTCGCCATATTGAAGAAAGGGATCTGCAAACCCAATGGCGGCTGGAGGGCAGCGCGGACGGGGCAAGCTGGTTTGTCATCGAGGACAAGTCTGACGCGCGGACCGACCTTTCCCACGATCTGGTTCTTCGGGAGGACGGCTTCAAAGCCCGGCTGATCCGCCTGACAAATATCGCCGTGCCATATGCCCAAAGCCCCTGCGTATCTGGTCTTCGCGTGTTTGGCAGAGGTTACGGAGCAAAACCAGAGATTCCGTCTTTTAGCGCCGCGCAAACCGGTGAATTGGATATGGCTGTAACCATCCGCGAACAGGAAAACACGCTTGGCTATAACATTCTCTTTGGCTCTGCCCCCGATAAGCTGTATCACAGCTATATGGTGTTCTCTGCCGGTGAAAAACGCATTGGCGCACTGGTAAAAGGCTGTCATTATTTTGTTCGGGTCGATGCTTTCAATGAAAGCGGAATAACGGAAGGAAGGTGCATTTCCCTTGAAAAAAACGATCTATGATCCCAAGCAGGATCCGCGTTTCCAGCATCCGGTTATCGATCAGGATGAATGGAGAGAACGCTATCTGCCCGGCGGCGAAACCATTCCCTTCCGGTTCATGCACGGCTATTTTGAGGGAACGGATGTGAAGTTCGCCTTCTGCTTCCCACCGGCGGAGCGTTATGAAAACCGTTTTCAGCAGTATCTGTCTCCCTTCCCCGGTCCCGATGAAGAGGTAGCCTCTCTGGGGCATACCGGCACCGAGGACAGGATCGGCTTTGCCCTCAAATGCGGAGCATATTATGTGGAAACCAACATGGGCTCCCACTCCCAGTTCGGCGGCAACCGGGATGACAAGCTGACCTGGCAATCCTCCGCTGCGGCGGCGGAATATTCCCGGGAAAAGGCCATGGAAATCTATGAAACGGCCCAGCGGCCCTATGGCTATGTGTACGGCGGCAGCGGCGGCGGCTACAAATCCATGGCCTGCATCGAGAATACCTCCGCCTGGGACGGGGCTGCGCCCTTTGTCATCGGCTCTCCCGTGAGCCTGCCCAACACCATCACCATGCACGTGCAGGGACAGCGGGTGCTGCGAGATGCTTTTCCCAAAATTCTGGACGCCCTGGACGCGGGCGGCAGCGGCGACCCCTATAAAGAACTGAATCGGGACGAGGCGGATATGCTGCGGGAGCTGACAAGGATGGGCTTCCCTCCGCTGGCCTGGTATCTGGAGGCCAAGGGCGTCATCGATCCCGGCTCCCTGCCGGTGCTGATGCCCGGTGTCAAAAGAATGGATCCCGACTACTTTACCGATTTCTGGACCAAGCCCGGGTATGCGGGGGCTGACCCGGAAAGCTCTTCCTCCAAGGATCGCATTTACTTCAAAACCAAAGTTCATTCGGTGCATCTGGCTGATAAGGCGGAAGCCCGCAGTGCGGAAAACGGCCTGAATGGCGTGGATGACGCCTGGAAAAAGCAGCTGGCCGATGGCAATGGCGCCTATCTCGAACTGGAGGCTCTGCCCCAGGGGGATCATCTGTACCTGGAAGGTCTTTCGATGATTTTTGAAAGTGGCGAGGCTGCGGGTGCGAACCTGCTCATGGGCAAAATGATGCGTTATTCCGACCGCGACGGTGGCATCGTCACCATCGGTTCCGCCTACGGCACCAGCGACGTGGGAGAAACACTGGGGAAAGTGCGGCCTGGGGATGAAATCCTGCTGGATAATTCCGATTATATCGCAGCCCAGAGCTATTATCGCCACCAGGTGCCGGAGGATCTGTCCTTCCATGCCTGGGATCAGTTCCGCAATGCAGACGGCACACCCAAAACGCCCCAGCGGAAGCCCTTCCCGGTGCCCTTTACCGGTGTGGGCGTGCGGCAGGATGGCGAAATTCAAGGTAAGGTCATCAACATCCAAGCGCTAATGGACGAAAGCACGTGCCCATGGTGCGCCGATTGGTGGCGGAACAAGATCGTTGAGGCCAAGGGCAGCGACGCAGATCACCGCACCTACTTTATGGAACGCTGCATGCACGGCGACGTGGCCGCCATCGGCAACTATATGGTGGTCAACTATGTGGGTGCTCTGCGGCAGGCGCTGATTGACCTGAGCAACTGGGTGGAGAAGGGTATTGAACCCCTGAATCGTACCGCCTATACCCTGGGCGAAGACGGGCAGATTCATACGGAGCCCGATGTGAGCAAACGGTACGGCATTCAGGCGATCCCCACACTGAAGGCCAACGGCGAAAAGTGCACCCATGTAAAAGCAGGCGAGTGTGTGCGCTTCACGGTGGATGTTGAGGTGCCCGAAAACGCGGGCGACGTGACGGAGATCCTGTTTGCCCAGCAGGAAAAGCAGCTTGCCGCTAAGGAAACCGAAACCAACGGCGCGGCCAGACTGATGCTGGGAAAAGAAATGTGGGATGGTGCACTGACCTTTATAAAAGGAGTCCGGGGGCAGGTACACACCGCGCACGCGGAAACCGTCTGTTCTTTTGATAAGCCCGGCACATACTTTGCCACCGTACGCATCGCTACCCAGCGCAATGGCGATGCCGCAGATCCATTTACCCAGGTGCTGAACCTGGATCGGGCGCGAATCATCGTAGAATAAGGATTTTGTGAAAGGCTGGTTTTTCCAGTCTTTCATTTTCAAAGAGGTAACAGAATGTGGGAATCTGCGCAATGGATCAGGATTCCGCCGGACGAGCTGAAACAGAAGCAAATCTATCACGGTGATCTGGGCGGACGCTTCGCTTACTTCCGCTGCGAGCAGGCGCTGCCGGAGAAAGCCCATCTGACGGTCTGCCTCACGGCGGTATCCCGTTATCGGCTGTGGGTCAATGAACAGCCCGTGCTGTCAGGCCCCTGCAAAGGCGATCTGAATCGGCAGTATTATGAAACGGTGGAGCTGACACCCTATCTGCGGGCGGGAAAAAACGTGTTTGCCGTACAGGTGCTCTTTAACGATCCCGATGTCGCCCGGGATCAAACCGATGAAAGGGCGGCCATCTACGGCGTGGTTGGCGCTGGCAATTGCCATTCGCTGGCAATGGAGGGAAGCATATTCGATGGCGATGGGGAAATCATTGGTTCTGTTACCACAGGCCAGGCTGACTGGCGGGTGTGGCTGGACAGCAGCTTTTATCTGAAGTCCACGCAATGTTCCGTCTATCTTGGCGCAGTGGAGGAAAACATCGATTTTCGGCTGACACCCAGCGACTGGAAAACCGTCGATTTTGACGCATCGGCCTGGCGGCCCGCGATGCCCTATGGACCAGTGACCTTCTCAGCTACCTTCCAGAGCGTGGGACTGATCCCCCGGGTGCACGTGATCCCCCGGGAAATCCCGCTGCTGGAGGAAAGGGAAACGGACTTTACGCGGATCATTTGCAGGGAAAACGATATTGTGCTGGATGCCGGAGCCCATGTGAATGGTTATCCGCGGTTCCTGTTTGACGGCGAAGCAGGAACAGAAATCACGATCACCTATTTGGAACGTTTCGGGGACGGCATGGATGGGCAGCCCATCGATGATCTGAACGGCAGTGTTTCGGGCCGGGCCGATCATATCGTGCTGAACGGCAGCCCCCTACGCTATGAGCCCTTCTGGGTGCGTACCTTCCGTTATATCGTGATCCAAGGTGGACAGTTGTCGGAGCCGCCGACCTATCGAAAAACAGGGTATCCTTTGACAGTGGAATCTTCGATCGCATCATCCGCTTCCTGGGTCAATTCGCTTTGGGATATCAGCCTGCGCACGCTACGAAACTGCATGCTGGAAACCTACATGGACTGTCCGTACTATGAACAATTGCAATTCATCATGGATACGCGGCTGCAAATGCTTTTCACCTATGCTGTGAGCAGCGATACGCGTCTGGCAAAGAAAGCGCTGCTGGACTTCCACTGTGGAATGCTGCCGAACGGATTGCTGCCGGGGAAGACGCCGACAGCTTATCTGCAAGTAATTTCTACGTTCTCCCTGCATTATGCGTTTGCTCTTTGGGAGTATGTGGAGCATACGGGTGATCTGGATCTAGCCCGTAAATACCGCTCCGATGTCGACCGAATTCTGGATTGCTTCGATAGCAAGCGGGACAAATCTGGGCTGGTGGGAGCCATTGAACCCTGGGCTTTCATAGACTGGCAGGAAGACTGGAAAGAAACTGGCGGCGTGCCTCCGGCTTACTTTGAAGGTCCCAGCACCATCATCAATCTGATGTATGCGTATGCCCTGGAATGTGGTGCAAAACTATATGAAGCAACGGGGCGCCCCGGTACAGCAAATGAGTACCGGCAGCGGCGGGCAGATATTCTTCAAAGGGTCAAGGACACATGCTTTGATCCAGATCAAGGCATGGTACGGGAAGGCCCGGAATGTCCTCAGTTCACCCGCCATGCACAGGCCTGGGCTGTGATCAATGGGATGCTGAACGAAAGGGAAAGTATCCGTGCGCTGAAATCCGCAATAAGCTGTCCTCCCTGCTCCTTTGCCACATCCTACGAATGGTTTCGCGCGCTTGAAAAAGCAGGTATGGAGGAACAGCTGCGCTGGGATTTGGAGGCCTGGATCAGCCTGAGAGAC
>JAEEGI010015898.1_pt1 | contig 15609 bp, 17 predicted proteins | sample 8958751 | NCBI WGS metagenome assembly JAEEGI01 (sample SAMN16246545, study PRJNA631951) | gut metagenome | biome: gut microbiome; feature: rumen; material: KS-attached | host: Bos | place: Iran: Karaj | collected 2018-10
CCGGTAACGGTATCAGTCGACCAGTACTAATAGCCCGAAATCTTTTGGTGAGAGAGTTTTCGAACCGATTCGAAACTGAATTGTGTCTTTCAAGAAAAATACTGCGGTGGTTTTAGCAGTGTGGACCCACCTCTATCCATTCCGAACAGAGAAGTTAAACGCACTTACGCCGATGGTACTGACCGACCAGTTGGGAGAGTAGGTAGCCGCCGTTTTTCGAAGGCCCGATCGCGAAAGCGACCGGGCCTTTTTGTTTCCTTCGGAAACCGAAGAACGGCAGCTACCGCCTTACGTTACCCCATCCCCCGGCCCCTTCCCTCGGGGAAGGGGAGCCAGTCGCTTCGCTCCGAGGGGTTAACTGCTGCTACTCGCTGCGACCCGTCAAGGAAACCGGGCGAAATCTCTACGGGTGGCGGTAAAAATGCCCGACCCGTCAAGGAAACATGGCAAAAGCTCTACAGGTAGCCCTTAAAATGCCCTACCTGTCGAGGAAACCGGGCGAAACCTCTACGGGTGGTGGTAAAAATGCCCTACCCGTCAAGGAAACCGGGCAAAAGCTCTACGGGTGGGGGCTAAAGGGTTTCGCGGATATTGTATTTGTTCCTTTCGGCACCGGACCGGGCAATCATTTCGCCTATGAAACCGGCGAGGAAGAGCATGACGCCCAGAACGACCGCAAGAAGGGCAAGATAGAACAGGGGTTGGTCGGTGACGGCACGGTAACCGAGACCATGGGACTGGCGGACAAGCTTCGCGACTATGATCCAGACCGTCATCACGAAGCCCACCAGGAACATGAATATTCCGGAATAGCCGAAGAAATGCATGGGCTTCTTGCCGAAGGTGGAAAGGAACCAGAGCGACAGCAGGTCCAGGAATCCGTTCACGAAACGGCTCATGCCGAACTTGCTCTTGCCATATTTTCGCTTCTGGTGATGCACGGGCATCTCGCCTATCTTGGTAAAACCGGCATTTTTTGCAAGATAAGGGATATAGCGGTGCATTTCCCCGTATACTTCCACGTTCTTGACGACATCTTTCCTGTATGCCTTGAGACCGCAGTTCATGTCGTGCAGCTTGATGCCGGTAATGCGGCGGGCGGTGGCGTTGTAGAGTTTCGAGGGCAGGTTCTTGGTAATGGGATTGTCCTTGCGGTGCTGCTTCCATCCGGAAACGATGTCGAAGCCTTCTTCCTTGATCTTGCGGTACAGAGCAGGGATCTCGTCCGGGCTGTCCTGAAGGTCTGCATCCATCGTTATTACCACGTCTCCTTCCGCCTTGGCGAACCCGCAATAGAGCGCTGCGGACTTGCCGTAGTTGCGGCGGAAGCTGATGCCGTGGATGGCAGGATTGGCGGCCGAAAGGCCCTTGACGATGTCCCAGGAACCGTCGGTGCTGCCGTCGTCTATCATCAGCACTTCGTAGCTGAAGCCGTTTTCTTTCATCACGCGCTCGATCCAGGCGCTGAGTTCCGGCAGGGATTCCGCCTCGTTAAAGAAAGGGATTACAACTGAAATATCCATGGTTAGTCTTCGTCTTCAAAAGGGTTGTCGGATCCGCAGATGCTACGGGATGCGATGGCAGACACGATGGTGCCGAACAGCCAGCACCAGATCAGATTCACAAAGAATGAAGCGGTGGGCATGGAAGACTCCATGTTCATTACCTGGTCCAGCTGGTCTGATGTCATCATCCCGGAATATGCCTGGGCCATGTTGTTGAACATCTCGGCAAACATGTCCGGATCGATGAGCAGAACGTATGCAAGATAGAAACCTGCATACACTACGGCGGAGCAGAGAGCTACCGCCATTCCGAAACGGAAAGTGCGTGAGCGGTCCTTTTCATTCTCTTCTGCAAACTTGCGCAAGTATTTGACCATCAGCCAGATACATAACGCGAACTTGCCTGCCCACAGCACGAAGGAAAGTATGCTTGTCAGGAATTTCGGGCCCCCGATTTTGGGGAGTGCCGCAGAGATCAGGAAATAAGCGACAGCCACTGCCGCTATCACCAGTCCGGCCTTGCCGGCTTCGTTCCAGAAATTGTTCCTCTCTTGTGCCATAAATGCAAAGGTAGCAATTATTTTTATTATCTTTGTAGGCTGATATAATAACGACGGAATGATTAATATTACTTTCCCTGACGGCAGCGTAAAAGCCTTCGAAAACGGCATCACTGCTTATGAAATCGCCCAGAGCATTTCCCCGCGTCTCGCGGCGGAAGTACTGGCAGCAAGTGTTAACGGCGAAATCTACGATCTCACCAGGCCCATCACGGCCGATGCGGAGATCAAGCTCCACAAGTGGGAGGACGAAGAGGCCAAGCATGTGTTCTGGCATTCCTCATCCCACCTCATGGCAGAGGCCCTCGAGAGCCTGTATCCCGGTGTCAAGTTTGGCATCGGACCCGCGATCGAGAACGGCTTCTACTACGACGTGGACCTTGCCGGCACGACCATCACCGACGCCGATCTCCCCAAGATCGAGAAGAAGATGCTGGAACTTGCCCAGGGAAAGGAAGACTTCAAGCGCATAGAGGTCAGCAAGGCCGATGCCATGAAGCATTTCCAGGAGAAAGGCGACCAGTACAAGTGCGAGCTCATCAGCGAACTCGAGGACGGCACCATCACCTACTACAGCAATGGTGCCTTCACCGACCTCTGCCGCGGACCTCACCTCCGTAACACCGAGGTAATCAAGGCCGTCAAGCTCACCGCCATCGCCGGTGCATACTGGCGCGGGGACGAGAAGCGTCAGCAGCTCACCCGCATCTACGGCATCACCTTCCCCAAGAAGAGCATGCTCGACGAGTATCTCGTGCTGCTCGAGGAAGCCAAGAAGCGCGACCATCGCAAACTCGGCAAGGAGATGGGGCTTTTCACCTTCTCCAGCCGCGTCGGCATGGGCCTTCCTCTATGGCTCCCTAAAGGCGCCGTCCTGCGTTATCAGCTCGAAACTTTCCTGCGCGCGAAGCTCCAGGAATACGGATATCTCCAGGTGGTGACCCCTCACATCGGCAGCAAGCAGCTCTATGTGACCTCCGGCCACTGGGCAAAATACGGCAAGGATTCCTTCCAGCCCATCAAGACCCCCCAGGAGGGTGAAGAGTACATGCTGAAGCCGATGAACTGCCCTCATCACTGCGAGATCTACGCATCGACGCCCCACTCCTACAAGGAACTTCCTATCCGCCTGGCTGAATTCGGAACGGTCTACCGTTACGAGCAGAGCGGAGAGCTTCACGGGCTTACCCGCGTACGCTCCTTTACCCAGGACGACGCCCACATGTATGTGCGCCCCGACCAGCTCAAGGATGAGTTCAAGAAGGTCATCGACCTGATCCAGTATGTGTTCAAGGTCTTCAAGTTCGACAAGTTCAAGGCTCAGATTTCCCTGCGCGACAAGGTGAACCGTGAAAAGTACATCGGCAGCGAAGAGAACTGGGAACGTGCTGAAAGGGCTATCATCGAATCCTGCGAAGAGAAGGGGCTTCCCGCCAAGGTAGAGTACGGTGAGGCCGCGTTCTACGGCCCCAAGCTTGACTTCATGGTGAAGGATGCCCTCGGACGCGAATGGCAGCTCGGCACCATCCAGGTGGACTACAACCTGCCTGAGCGTTTCGAACTGGAATACATCGATGCGGACGGCAGCAAGAAGCGCCCCATCATGATCCACCGCGCTCCGTTCGGAAGCATAGAGCGTTTCACCGCCGTTCTGCTCGAACATACGGCCGGTCACCTGCCCGTATGGCTCGCTCCCGAGCAGGTTAAAGTGCTGCCAATCAGCGAGAAATTTGAAAATTATGCAAAAAAAGTTTGCGAATTGCTAAATAATTCCGAAATTCGCGCTTCCATAGACGCCCGCAACGAGACGCTCGGCAAGAGAATCAGGGACATAGCCCAGTTCAGAGTGCCTCTGCTTGTGGTTGTCGGTGAAAAAGAAGAGGCCGACGGCACCGTCTCTGTTCGCAGGGAAGGTGTGAACGTGGGCACTATGAGTGCGGAAGATTTTGTTAAATATGTTAAATCAGCGGTAGCTGAAGAATTATCCTAGATGCCAGGACCTTACAGACCGAAACCCTCGGGTTTCAACAAAGCTCGCAAGCCCGACCAGCGTTTCCAGCCGAAGCGCGACGAGAACGAGGCACCCATCAACGAGCAGATTACAGCGCCCCAGGTGCGCCTCGTGGGTGAGAATATCCCTGAACAGGGGATATATCCCCTTTCGAAGGCGCTCGCGCTTGCAGATGAGCTTGAGCTTGATCTGGTCCTGATCAGCGACAAGGCCGATCCGCCTGTGTGCAAGATACTCGATTACCAGAAGTATCTCTACCAGCAGCGCAAGAAGGCCAAGGAGATGAAATCGAATTCCGCGAAGGTCGTCATGAAGGAGATCCGTTTCGGCCCCAACACCGACGAGCACGACTTCCAGTTCAAGCTGAAGCACGCTCAGGAATTCCTCCAGGAGGGTTCCAAGGTGAAGGCTACGATCTTCTTCCGCGGCCGCTCGATCATGTTCAAGGACCAGGGCGAAAAGCAGCTCCTGCGTTTCGCCGTCGAACTCGAGGAGTTCGGACGTGCCGAGAACATGCCTACGCTCGAGGGCAAGCGCATGCACATCATGATCGCCCCCGTTAAAAAGAAATAGTCCGCAGTGTTTGCGGTAGATTATATTTATTAACAAAAACAAAAGAACAATGGCAAAGCTTAAAACCAATTCCGGTGCCAAAAAGCGTTTCACGCTTACCGGGTCGGGAAAAATCAAGAGGAAGCACGCTTACCACAGCCACATCCTCACCAAGAAGACCAAGAAGCAGAAAAGGAATCTTGATCATTTCGCCATCCTCGACAGAGCCGATGAGAAGCGAGTAAAAGAATTGTTGGTTCTCTAAAAAGTATGAATTATGCCTAGATCAGTCAACTCAGTCGCCTCAAGGGCGCGCCGCAAGAAGATTCTCAAGAGAACCCGCGGTAACTTCCTCTCCAGAAAGAATGTCTGGACAGTAGCAAAGAACACCTACGAAAAAGGTCTCACCTATGCTTATCGCGACCGCCGTCGCAAGAAAGGCGCATTCCGCGCACTGTGGATCCAGCGTATCAACGCTGCCGCCCGCCAGTACGGCCTCAGCTATTCCCAGTTCATGGGCAAGCTCGCGAAGCAGAACATCGGTCTTAACCGTAAGGTACTTGCCGACCTTGCAATGAACAACCCCAAGGCGTTCGAAGCAATCATCAATTCTGTAAAGTAAAGTGAAGTGGGCCGAAGGAAGAAATTTCGGACAAACAGCAAGGTCCTGAACTGGATCCTTGACTGGGTGGACGCCATACTCTTCGCAGTCGTGGTCGTAACCTTCATCAACATTTTCTTCTTTCAGGCTTTCAAGATACCTTCTTCCTCAATGGAGAGCAGCCTCTACACCGGAGACCATCTCTTCGTGAGCAAATTGACATACGGGCCACGGATGCCCCAGACTCCGCTGACCGTCCCGTTCACGCACAACGTGATCTTTGGAAAAGAGTCCTATTCGACTTCTGTCCAATGGAAATACCGCAGGCTGAAAGGGTTCAGGAAAGTAAAGGCAGGCGACATCGTGGTTTTCAACTTCCCGAACGGTGATACCGTTCTGCGCCGGGATCCTGCAGCAGACTACTACATGCTCTCGCGCATATACGGAAGAGATCAGATCATTGAAAGACTGGGTCCTGTGACCGTCCGCCCCGCGGACAAGACGGACCACTACGTGAAGCGTTGCGTCGCCGCTCCCGGCGATACCCTCGAAGTCCGCGACGGACTCGTGTGGGTGAACGGAGAGCAGCAGACGGTTTGGCCGGGAGTGCAGCTCAGCTACCAGGTCGTGACGAAGGGCGGTGCCCTGAATCCCAAGACCATAAAGAAGCTGGGGCTCAACACCCGCGAACTCTACTTCAACGCCCAGCTCCCCGGTTATCCGGCCATGCCGCTGACCGCCTCGATGCTGGAAACGGTGAAGAAGCTTCCTTCCGTGGTGGATGTAACCTTGAATGTGGATTCGACGGATACTTTCGTCTTTCCATATGAAGGCGGATACGGATGGACACGCGATGAGTTCGGCCCCCTGTGCATACCTGCCAAGGGCGTGAGCGTGGAGATAAACGAAAAGACTCTCCCTCTCTACGAACGCATCATAAGGGACTACGAAAAGAGTGACCTGCCCGCAGCAATCGAAGAAGGCAAATACACTTTCAAGCAGGATTACTACTTTATGATGGGAGACAACCGGCACAACTCCCTCGACTCGAGATACTGGGGCTTCGTGCCCGAAGATCACGTGGTTGGGAAACCGGCGGTAATATGGCTCTCCACGGATGCGGGAAAGCGTTTCCCCTCCAACATAAGGTGGAACAGATTTGGAAAAGTAAAATTTTAAAAGTATAAAACTATGTCAAAGGTTTGTCAAGTAACCGGAAGAAAGAGGATGAAAGGCAACAACGTTGCCCATTCCAAACTGCGCACCAAGCGCGACTTCTCCCTCAACCTCAAGAACAAGAAGTTCTGGAGCGAGGAGGAGCAGAGATTCGTAACTCTTAAAGTATCCTGCAAGGGTATCCGCGAGATCGAGAAGAACGGTCTGGATGCCACGCTCAAGAAAGCGAAGAAGGCAGGTCTTGTTAACCTTGTTTAATTTTTTGGATTATGGCAAAGAAAGCTAAAGGTAACAGGGTGCAGGTCATCCTCGAATGCACTGAGCAGAAAGAGAGCGGTGTTCCCGGAATGAGCCGCTACATCACCACCAAGAACAAGAAGAACACTCCCGACCGTCTCGAGCGCAGGAAGTACAATCCTTTCCTGAAGAAGGTGACTGTCCATCGTGAAATCAAGTAAAAACCTATAGGAGATTAAGTTATGGCAAAGAAAGCCGTTGCAACATTCGCAGCAAAGGCCGGTGCTAAGAGCATGGTCAAATGCATCCGTATGGAGAAATCTCCCAAGACGGGCGCCTATGTGTTCACAGAGCAGCTCGTCGAGGCTGAAAAGGCAAAGGACTTCTTCGCAAAGAAGTAAGCCTTGGCACTCAGTTTCTTCCAGAAGCTAAGCCGGGCCATTACCGGCAAGTCGAGGGTGGATGATGACACCCTCGACGCGATAGAAGAGGCCCTTATTGAATCCGACATGGGCGTCGATACCACCTTGAAGGTGATCGATGCCCTTGAGGATAGGGTCGGCAGAGACCGCTACACTTCCTTCGAGGAACTGGTCGGTTATCTGCGAGATGATATTTCCGCCCTCCTGCAGAAGGGCGGAAATTCTGTAGGAATGGATTTCTCCAAAAAGCCTTACGTGATACTCGTGGTAGGCGTGAACGGCGTGGGGAAAACCACCACTATAGGAAAGCTTGCCCATCTCTTCAAGAGCCAGGGCAAAAAGGTTATACTGGGAGCAGCGGATACCTTCCGCGCCGCCGCCGTGGACCAGCTTGTAATTTGGGCTGAGCGCGCCGGGGTGGACATTGTCCGCCAGGAAATGGGCTCCGACCCTGCATCCGTCGCCTACGACACCGTGAAGGCGGCCGTCGCGAGAGGCGCGGATGTTGCAATAATAGACACGGCAGGGCGCCTGCACAACCGCATCGACCTGATGAACGAGCTGGGCAAGATACGTAATGTCTGCCGCAAGGTCATCCCGGATGCCCCGCACGATGTCATGCTGATCCTCGATGCCTCCACCGGCCAGAACGCTTTCCAGCAGGCCAAGGAGTTCTCGAGGGCAACGGATATCACCTGCATCACCGTCACCAAGCTCGACGGTACGGCCAAGGGCGGGGTGGTGGTCGGCCTCACCGACCAGTTCGAGGTTCCCGTGCGTTTCATAGGGACCGGTGAGGGAATAGAAGATTTGAAACTTTTCGACAGGGACCGCTTCGTCGCTTCCCTGTTCGATCCGGAAGATTTGAAATAGGATATGAAAGTCTCTTACAATTGGCTCAAGGATTATCTTGAGATGAATCTTACCCCGGCAGAAGTTGCCGAGGCCATGACTGCGATAGGTATCGAGGTGGACAGCCTCGAAGAGCAGGAAGAGATCCCCGGCGGACTCGCCGGCGTGGTCGTCGCCAAGGTCGTGGAGTGCGAAGCGCATCCCGATTCCGACCATCTCCACATCACAAAGGTGGATGCGGGTACGGGGGAACTCCTGACGGTCGTATGCGGAGCGCCTAACGTTGCCGCCGGCCAGAAGGTGCTCTTTGCCCAGATTGGCACGGTGCTGCCCGGAGATTTCAAGATCAAGAAGTCCAAGATCCGTGGAGTGGAATCTTTCGGCATGATATGCGCGGAAGATGAACTCGGCATCGGCAGCAGCCACGACGGCATCATGGTGCTTCCGGAGGATGCTCCGGTCGGCACCCCCGCAAAAGACTGGCTGCATCTCAAGACCGAGGCGGTTATCGAGTACGAGATTACGGCGAACCGCGTGGATGCCGCTTCGCACATCGGCGTTGCGCGCGATCTCTACGCCTATCTCAAGTATCACGATCTTCCCGGCACGCTCAAATACCCGGATGTCAGTGGTTTTGCTGCTGGCAGTGGCAAGGATGCAATCGAGGTCGAGGTTCGTGACAGCGAGGGCGCACCGCGATACAGCGGCCTGACCATCAAGGACGTGAAGGTGGCTCCTTCTCCGGAATGGCTTCAGAAGAAACTCCTCAGCATCGGTCTCCGTCCCATCAACAACGTGGTGGATATCAGCAACTTCATCCTCTTCGAACTCGGGCAGCCCCTCCATACCTTCGATGCCGGCAAGATCGGCGGACGCAAGGTTGTGGTGCGCCGTGCGGCGGAAGGAGAGATCATCCGCACCCTGGACGGTGCGGACCACAAGCTCTGCGAAAAAGATATGGTCATCGCCGATACTACGCGCCCGATGTGCATAGCAGGTGTGTTCGGAGGTGAAGACAGCGGAGTGACCGAGGCCACCACCGAGGTCTTCCTCGAGAGCGCATATTTCGATCCCGGTTCCATCCGCAGGACCTCCAAGACTCAGGGCCTTCAGACCGATGCATCCTTCCGCTACGAACGCGGGGCGGATCCGGAGGTTCCCGTCTATGCCCTCAAGCGCGCTGCAATGCTTATCTGCGAGCTTACCGGAGGCCATGTGGCGAGCGGGATCACCGACATCTATCCCAAACCCGTCGAGCGCAAGCGCATCGAGCTCGATTACGACCGCATCGAGGCGTTCGTGGGCCAGAAGATAGGCCACGAGAGCATTACCAAGGTGCTCGAGGCCCTGCAGTACAAGTTCGTATCCAACACCGGCAACAAGGCCGTGGTGCTGGCTCCGAGCTATATGATAGACGTTTATCGCGAATGTGACGTGGTGGAGGAAATCCTCCGCATCCACGGATACAACAACATCGGCCTGCCCCACCACATGAAAATGAGCGTGACGGCATCGCCGACTCCCCAGCCGGAAGCCATCCGCAACCAGATATCCAACTTCCTGGCCGCCAATGGTTTCAACGAGACCATGAACAATTCGCTGACCAAGGCGGATTACTATAAAGACCTGAAGACCTTCCCGGCGGAGAGGCTCGTGCACATCGTGAATCCTCTCAGCTCCGACCTGAACGTAATGCGCCAGACCTTGATCCTGAACGGCCTGGAGGTGGTTGCGTACAACGCCAACAGGCAGATCTCCCGCATCAAGACCTTCGAGTACGGTTCGGTTTACCAGCGCCTTCCCGAAAAGGGCGGAGAAACGCTTGAAGGTTATGAGGAGCACCCATGCTTTGCAATGATCATCAGCGGAGCTGCTGAGAAGAACTGGAAGAACGCTGCTTCGAAGGGAGATTTCTATCAGCTCAAAGGTTATCTGGAGCTCCTCCTCCGCCGCTATGGCGCAGACCTGTACCAGATGTGGACCGAGGCCGCTCCGGCGGATATCTTCTCCGAAGGAACCGTTTACAGCCTGCCCGGAGGAAAGCAGCAGCTGGCGGTTCTAGGCGTGGTCAATCCCGCCCTGGCACGCAAGTTCGGCGTAAAGCAGCAGGTGGTTGCCGCGGAAATCGACTGGGACGTGCTGTTCTCGATAGTCAAACGGGACAAGGTGGCGTTCAAGGAACTCCCGAAGTTCCCTGAAGTCCGCCGCGACCTTGCCATCCTTCTTGACGAAGGAGTTAAATATGCAGACCTTCGTGCCGCTGCGTTCAAGAACGCCAAGAAGCTCCTGAAGCAGGTCAGCCTCTTCGACGTGTACCGTGGCGACAAGATTCCGGCCGGCAAGAAGCAGTATGCCCTCAGTTTCACTCTGCAGGACGTCGAGAAGACCCTCACCGACCAGGATGTCGAGCGCGTCATGGACCGCCTGCTCGAGGTGTTCACCAAGGAATTCGGAGCAACGCTGAGATAGTCTCATGAGGAAGATTTCGGAATATTTCGTCCTGACCGTGCTCGTGTGCGCCTTTCTTCTGCCTTCGTGCAGGAAAGGCCGCATCATAGGGCAGCGCGACATGTCGGACATATATGCCGAGATGTTCCTGGCCGACCAGTGGCTGAACGACAACCCCCGTCTGAAGACCACGGCCGACACCACCAGGTTCTACGAGACCATCTTCCGGAAATTCGGATATGGCTTCGAGGACTATGACGCGAGCGTCCAGTACTATCTTCACCGTCCTGAAAAATACAAGAGAATCCTGGAACGCACCGAGAAAAAGCTGCGTGCCACGCAGAAGTCCCTTGAGGGCTTCGAGGCCAAGCTGGAGAAGCAGAACAAGATTCTCGAGGGGTTGGGATGCTTTCATCTTCCAACTTTTTCTGCCGATTCGGTAAAGGTGGATACGTCCATGCTATGGGCCCCCTGGAGGGATACCCTTGCCGCCCGCGACAGCGCTTTGCGTGATACTACTGCAATCAAAGATACCACAGATACTACCATATGTTGCGTGAAGACACCGTCTTCGGACCTATCTTCAGCCGCCGTCTTGGAAGCTCGCTCGGAATCAATCTTCTCCCGAAAAAAGGTAAGATCTGCAATTTCGACTGCATCTATTGCGAATGCGGATGGAATAGGGATGGAAGAACTGACAAAGTGATACCTTCCGCTGCGGAAGTACGTTCTGCGCTGGAAGACAAGCTTCAGGAATGCCTGCTTGCAGGCACGCCGATAGATTCCATTACCTTTTCGGGTGACGGCGAACCTACGCTGAATCCAGAGTTCTCCCGCATCATACGCGATACGATTATCCTGCGCGATGCTTTCTACCCTTCGGCCAAAGTGTCCGTGCTGACGAATGCTACCCGGATAAACGATCCCGAAGTCTTCAAGGCGTTGAGGCTCGTAGACAATCCAATACTCAAGCTCGATGCGCCCACGGTGGAACTGGCCGCCCGCATCAACCGTCCGACGGGCAGGTATGACGTTGGGGAGATAATCTCCGGAATGGAGAAGTTCGAGGGGGATTTCGTCATGCAGACGATGTTCCTGCGCAGTCCAGATTTCGACAGTTCATCGCCGGAAGTCCTGCTTCCCTGGATGGACATAGTGCGCAGGGTCCATCCCCGCGAGGTTATGGTCTATACGATCGACAGGCCTACTCCGGCCACCGGCCTGCAGAAATTTACGGAGGACGAGATGAGGAACCTCGTGCGTCCCCTGATTGAAGAAGGATATGTAATTCAAATAAAAGGATAATTATGAACCAGACGGAAATTTTGAAGAAATGCTTCTCGTTCATGGACCTGACGACCCTCAAGACCGAGGATACGCCTGCATCCGTGAAGAAACTTGTCGACAAGGTTACCCTTCTCCAGAAGGAGTATCCTTCCTATCCGCTGCCTGCTTCGGTTTGCGTATACCCCAATCTTGCCAACGTGGTACGCGAGAACAGGCCCTCCGAGGCCCTGCATGTTACCGCTGTGTCCAGCTGCTTTCCAACAGCCCAGAGTTTCCTGGAAGTGAAGGTCCGCGAATGCGAACTTGCGGTCGAGAACGGAGCCGACGAAATCGATATCGTGCTGGCTCTGAACAAGTTCCTGGCGGGAGATGAGGACGGGGCCTTCGAGGAGATCGTGACCATGAAGAAAGCGATCGATGCCGCCGGAGCCAAGGCCGGACGCAAGGTCGTGCTCAAGGTCATTCTCGAGACTGGCCTTCTTCAGACCCGCGAGCTCATCTACAAGGCGTCCATGCTCGCAATGAAGGCCGGTGCGGATTTTATCAAGACATCCACCGGCAAGGTAGCTGTGAATGCTACCCCCGAGGCTGCACGCATCATGTGCGAAGCGATTCGCGATTACTACAAAGCCACTGGACGCAAAGTCGGTTTCAAGGCCGCCGGCGGAATCTCCACCGCAGAAGATGCCATCGTTTATTACAACATCGGCCTGGAGATTCTCGGTGAGGAGTGGCTCAACAAGGACTTTTTCCGTTTCGGAGTCAGCCGCGTAGGCAACTCCCTGATGAGTGCCATCGAAGGCAAGGAAATCAAGTTCTTCTAAGGAGTTAGCCCTTTCGGAACGGTTAAACTTGTATTTTTCCGCATTTGCGTTTTTCGTAAATGCGGAAAAATTTTTCACCGTCTGAAGCTTGCAGAAAGCCAATATGTGCAAATAAACGATTACAAACCTTTTAAACCGGTACCAGCCGTTACTTTTGCATCGAGAAAAACGGAACGGTATGAAAGGTTTTAGAAAATATTTGTTGGTCGCGCTGGCTTTGGAGGCGCTTTGTGCCTGCAGTTCATCCTTTGATAAAGACTCATCATCGGCCAAGGGAGACGTGCTTGTCGAACATGGAATGATGGTGCTTGGGAAGCATCTTCAGGATCCTTATTCCGTCAGCAACATGACCAAGGCCCTCGAATCGCTCTATCCGACAAAGGCCGGCAGCGTGGATGTCAGCGAGACGCATCTGTATGTCCGCTTCCTGCCGGCAAGCGAAGATCAGTACGAATGCCTGCTGGAGATGGGCGTGCAGATGCTGGATCATCCTCTTGACTATGAGATAGTGCGGGAAGGGGATTATTATCACGACCCGAATATTCCTGAGGGAGAGATTACCTGGCAATATGCGGTAGTGCCCCCGGACTTTCCGTTCCCGGAAGACATAAACTATGAAATATTGGACCATTGTCATATTACGGAGCATGAGGTGTTCACCCGTTCAGGTGGAGATGGCATTGACTGGGATGCCGTGGAGAGGGAGTCTTTCCGCCTGACGGGTAATGCCGGCATGCTGGAGGATGCGATTCGTACCAAAGACGGTGCGGCACGGCCTTCCGGCAGGATTACTCTGGTGGACGACATGAAACCCAATGCAGTCGAAGGGGTCAGGGGAGTACGTGTGGCATGTAACGTGTTCGTCAAGATAGGGGAGGCTTATACGAACGAGGATGGATATTATGAAATAAATAAAAGCTTCTCGACGAGTCCCCGTTATTGGCTGGTTTTCAAGAACAAGAAGGGTTTTGGAATAGGCTTGAACCTGATTCTTGTCGGCGGATCCAGTTCCACGATGGGAAAACAGTCCCTGGAAGGGTACAGCATGGAGGTAAGCAGCGGGAGCGACAAGAGTCTTTTCGCAAGATGCGTGGTGAACAACGCCGTATGCGACTACATCGACCGTTGCAAGACATCCTCCGGGACCATCAAGACGCCTCCTGCGAATCTGAGATTGTGGATATTCCAGCAGTTGGGAGCCAGCAGCACCATAATGATGCAGCACGGGGCCGGAGTAGACAACAGCGAACTTGTCAAGAAATACCTTAAAGACTGGGTTCCTGTCGTAAAGTGGTTCCTGCCGGACATTACGCTCGGTTTCAAGTATGAGGACGACTATGCTTCGATGTATGCCACGACTGTCCATGAGCTTGCACATGCCAGCCACTTCCAGCAGGTGGACAAGGACTGGTGGGACAAACTCATCGAGTATAACCTGACCGGATACTTGACATCCGGACTGATGACCTACGGCACCGGAGGAGAGGAGTATGCCGGTTATTGTGAAGTCGCGGAGATGTGGGCATACTACCTTTCTTCCAAGTTCTTCCGCATGCGCTATAAGGGCAGCGCTGCCATGTTCGGCACCTCGTACTGGTTCTATCCCCAGCTTCTGTACTTCCTGGACGACAAGGGGCTGGATTTCTATAAGATATTCCAGGCGCTCGTTCCGGCCGTGACCGACAGGGATACGCTGAAAGACAAGCTGCTGGCCCTATATCCTGAATTCAAGACGAACATATTGTTGGCTTTTAACCGTTATCTGTGATTATGAAACGCTTTTTCTTTACTTTTTTGTGTTGTGTGATGCAGCTCGCCATTGCGGGCTGCTTCACATCCGCTTCCGCCCAGGAGCTGTCTTTCTCTACCAACTTCCTTGATTATGCCCGCACTGGTACGGCAAATCTCGAAGCCTCTTATGGATTCTCCCGTCACTGGACCGTGAATGCCGGAATGAAGTATGATGCGGGTGGAAATGCCCGTCAGCAACTGTATGCCTTGGGCGGTCGCTACTGGCCGTGGCACATCTACTCCGGCTGGTGGTTCAGCGGCAAGATGCAGTATCAGGAATTCAACGATGCCGCCCCGGTCTCTCTGGAAACCTCCGAAGGCGACCGTTACGGTGCCGGTCTGTCGGGAGGATACTCAAAGATGCTCGGTCGGCATTTCAACCTGGATTTTGGCCTCGGCCTCTGGACAGGCTATACCACTTATGTCACCTACGCCTGCCCCACCTGCGGCCGTATCATTGGCTCCGACAAACGCCTCTTCGTCCTCCCCAACGACCTGATGATCGCTTTGAGTTATATTTTTTGAGGAAACTGTACAACATGCGCCCTGATAAACAAAACAAAAACGCGCCCAATAAGGATGCGTTTTTTGTTGAAAAGTTGAATGATATCTCTTACGGCAAGCCGTCCGCAGGATTAACTCCACTAAAAGCGTCTCAATCATTCAACCCCACAAATATAAGGACAAATATTGAAGAAACCAAAAACCGTTTAAGCGATTTGGCAGAAAAATGGAAAGGGGTCAATAGCGTTAAAGGATTTCTGACAGATTTGTGGGATGCATTGGGCGTTTTGGAGTCAAATAGCGGTCAAAGGCATGGTGGAAACCCTAGTAGATATGCTGCATTCGAGATTGCTGAAGGTGTAATAGTAACAATAAGGGCAAGCGCGCATAATGCAGATGCAAGCAATTATAAAAAACCCGGAAATATCAATGGGGAAAGCAATATAAGTATCGTATTGCAGAAAAGGTGGCATAAGAATAGATTTAACCCTAATGATGCCGTAGAACTGAAGGAATATGTTTATGTGGATAGCAGAATATTGGCTGTTGAGAACCCCTTGTCAAAAATAGCGTTGTCCTTAAAAGGATATCTAACTAATGGAAAGTATGTTGACACAACCTGTGCGGCGATAGTTCACGAATCTCCGAATAATGGTGAAAAAGGCTCTTAATACTGTTTGTTTTTTGTGTATTGTTTGAATTGGAAAAAAATACTATCTTTGCAATCCCTGAAGCGGGAGTGGCGAAATGGTAGACGCGCTAGTTTCAGGAGCTAGTGTCTGGTGAAGACGTGTCAGTTCGACTCTGATCTCCCGCACATAAAAAGAGGCAGCCTCGTT